>ENA-OWOF01000019-OWOF01000019.1-gut-metagenome-genome-assembly--contig:-NODE-19-length-91994-cov-14.113690_pt1 | contig 91994 bp, 79 predicted proteins | sample MGYA00248255_ERZ651790 | MGnify/ENA primary metagenome ERZ651790 (study PRJEB26908, sample SAMEA4031711) | gut metagenome | biome: gut; feature: normal infant; material: stool | place: China | collected 2015...
CATAAATGTGTCGCAAAGGACGCTCCACATTTATTGGCAGTTCTCCGCAATGAGCCACGCTATTCATAAGATTGTCATCAAAAGGCGCTGCCAATCTTATTTCATATCGCGGCATTCGCAGCATCACGGCATAAGTAAAGACAGCGATTTGTGCGCAAGCGCCCATCGCTGTCTTCACTATGCCTATGCGCGGCTCATTGCTCGCGTAACTTTCAATTTATATCAGTAGTACATAGCTCCCTGCAAAAATCCCCAGAAATAATACAGTCCACATACCAAGTGCCATAGATAGGCGAGCCACTGCAAGGCAATCACTGCCTTTTTCTTCCCGGTATCTGCTTTCACCGTCGCGCGCAACAGCACCAACAATGCTCCCACAAATGCGAAGAAGATTCCATACATATATCCCCAGGAGAAATTGAAATCCATCTCCCGGAAGCCCTTTTCATAAAGGAAGAATGCCATGAGGAAGCTCATCACGTACACCTGCCAGGAGAACCGGTAGATGCTGTCTCTGCGAAGTTCCTTGTAATTCAGCAGGAGCACCAACAGGGGGAATCCGACCGCCAGTCCGATCGCCAGGGGAATGTTGTTGCAATATTGCAGCCAGACATGTCCGAAGGTGAATCCAATGCCGCCCTCCTGTCCTTCCTGCGGTACGAATACGCCGCGGAACTGGTACAGCAGGTCAATAAATGTGGGGATAAAGCACACTCCCAGCCAGATCGTAGGCAGGAAATTCCGGAATTTGCCTCGGAGCATTCTCCATACCATCAGGATTCCTGCTGCCCCCACCATCACAATCGTAAAGCTCGGTTTTGCCATGGTAGCAAGCAACAGATACAATGCAAAGAGAATGTAATCTCTGCTGTGTTCCTTCCAGGCATTTTTCTGCTCATATACAGGCAACAGCTCTCCGTATTTGAAGAATGCGAGAATCGCAAAGGGTCGTGCTGCCATATACGTCGCATTGTGGAACGGATTCGCTGTAAATACGCCCAGATACTTATATTTGATCCCCGGCAGATAGATGCCCGTGGGTGGATAGACCATGGATACGAAAAATAGTGAAACTGCCACTGTTCCGGTCAGCACATCCGCAAGCCACTCTTTTCCGGGCAGGTTTCTTTGCAGTTCCGCGCCCACATGCTTATCCAGCATAACTTTCAGGCATACCATCGCTCCGCTGTTTAACAGCAGCGTTGCCAGTGCCATCGCCAGTTCCGCTCCGTTGTTCATGGAGGCAGTCACGAGATGGATCAGCGCTGCCAGCTTGAACAGGACCGGATAAGGGAAGCTGTATCCGCTGTCTTGTCCCTGCATTTCCAGAATGTATGCTTTCATGTCGGAATGATATAGACCGGATCCCAGCATACTTTCCACGCTTTGGCGGTAAAACAGAGCAAACGTAACTGCCGATGCAATCAGTACCAGCGCTGCAAACAATATCTTTCCTATATAGTTCTTATTGTCTTTACTTTCCGTCTGCTGTTTTGCCTGTTGTCTCATAGCTTAACTATCCACTCTTGCTCCACTACTTTTTCTTCATTACCATTCTTGTTCGCAGCTATTTTATCCGAGCTCATACAAAGACCCGGTCCTCACTGCTCACAACGAAATATGGACTCTCGAAATCAAATTCTTGTATATTATTTCAATTTCGTATAATAAGCCACTACCTTTTTCACTGCGTGGATCACATCCTCCACATCATCATCCGTCAGACCATAGTACAGAGGAATACTCATGACCTCGTTGTAATATTTCTCCGCGTTTGGACATAATCCCTTCTTGTATCCCAGTTTTTCATAATAAGAATGCCAGTAAACCGGCAGGTAATGCACCTGCGGGCAGGTGTGCTCCGCATACAGCGCATCGAAGAACTGTCGTCTGTCACAATTCAGATTCTCCAGATTCAGATGCAGAACATACAGATGCCAGGTCGTATCGGACTCCGGAATCTCTTTCTGTAAGATCAGCTCCGGCATCTTGCCGAATGCTTCATCGTAGCGCTTCTTGATCTCTTTTCTGCGTGCCCGGAACATCGGAAGCTTCTTCAACTGGCTTAATAGCAGTGCTGCCTGAAAATCTGTCATACGATAGTTGAAGCCCAGTTCTACCTGCTCGTTGTACCACAGAGCATCGGTGGGATGTACCATTTCTTCCGGATCTCTGGTAATGCCATGGGTACGCAGTCTCATCAGATGACGATACAGCTTTTCATCGTTGGTCGTGATCGCTCCGCCTTCTCCGCCGGTCACTGTCTTCACCGGATGGAAGCTGAAGCAGGTCATATCAGCCAGGCTGCCTACCGGCTGTCCCTTATAGGTAGTGCCAATGGCATGTGCCGCATCCTCAATGAGAAGCAGATTGTGCTCCTTGCAGATTGCGCGGATCTCATCCAGCTCCACTGCCTGACCGGTGAAATCTACTGCAACAATAGCCTTGGTCCTCGGTGTGATCAGCTTGCGAATCGATGCCGGATCGATATTATAGGTCTCGGGATCGATGTCTGCGAATACCGGCTTAGCCCCTGCGTACAGTACACAGTTGGAGGATGCCGCAAAAGTGATGGAGCTTACGATAACCTCATCTCCCTCGCCGAATCCTGCTGCCAGTGCTGCCAGATGCAGTGCTGCCGTACCGTTGCATACCACTACCGCATATTTTGCATGGGTCAGTTCACACAGATGCTCCTCCAGTTCCTTCACCTTCGGTCCGCAGGTGATCAGATCGCTGGTCATTACTGCTGCCACCGCATCCACATCTGCCTGATCAATATACTGTCTTCCGTAGAAGATCTTATTCTCTCTTACAGGTTTTCCACCAAAAATAGCTAATTCTTCCATAGCCGCCTCCTGTCTGCTGTCTTATACTCTGTATTATTTATGGATTCTAATGCTTATCAGCTGTTTCCTTTTCATTGTATACTGATTTATCTTAACATATTGCGGTAAGAAAAACAACAATGCTATAATAGAGTTGTTTCTATTACGAATTGCTTTGCATTTACTTTGCACTTACTTTCGGAAAGGATCCGCATACTCTTATGAAGGAAACACATAGATCACCCTTAAAACTCATCCTTGGTATTGTTACTGTTTTTCTGCTGTTATTGCTGTTAGGCGCAGGAATTCTCTACCTGAAAATACAGGAACCCGCAAAACGCTCCGCTGATTTTGCCCGTCTGCAGCAGGAAGCTTACCAGGGGGTCTTCTTCTCCATGTGTGCACCGGAAGCATTTCCCGAGGATATCTATCCAACCTATATGGGCTATGATGCCGTAGGCTGTTCCCATCGCATTGCCTCCTTCTCCGATCTGTCCGACTACCTGGAGACAGCTTTTTCCTCCGATAACGAAGTCACCCATGTCTTCCTGATGCTGGATCCTCTGCTCCTGTGGGACAGCAGTCTGCACCGGGATGCGCAGTTTTCTGCCTCCCTGGAAGAAAAACTTTTGGCATACGTAGATACCTATGCCGGTGCGGAATTCACCGTTATTTTCTCTGCACCTTCCCTCGCCTACTGGCAGTCCCATGCTGACGGTGATCTCGACACTTACTGCAATGTGATCCGTGTGCTGGCTGCCCCTCTGTCCGCCAGAGAAAATGTCACTCTGTATTTTCCGGGTCAGGAAGAGTGGCTCATTTCCAATCCCGCTGCTTACGACACTCCCAGGGAGTTAAATGCTGTCGCCGCCCGCTCCACCATGCTGTTAATACTGAGCGGCGCCATGCAGTACCGGGATACGGAAGACTACAACAGTCTGGATCATTTTTCCGCACTGGTGCAGCAGGCGGTCTCTTCCCCTGCCACCTATCCCGACCTGTCCGATTACGATCTCGTATTTTTCGGTGACAGCGTCATGGGCAATTACAAGGATTTCGCCTCCATCCCCGGAGTCATCGGTGCCCTGACCGGTGCCAAAGTGCATAACCTCGCTGTCGGCGGCTCCTCCGCTACCCGGAGCAACGGGGAAAACGCATCCTTTAATGAGGTCGTTGAAAACCTTTTGAGTACATCAAGCATCTCGCTGCCCGACGATGATAAACTGTGCTTTGTCATCAACTATGGTCTGAATGATTATTTTGAGGGATATCCTCTGGAAAAATATTGTGACGGGCTCGAAAACGGCATCCGCACCCTGCGGGATGCCTACCCGAATGCCCATATTCTCGTGATCTCTTCCAACTATATTCTGTCTTTTGAAAAGGGTACCGCCCCGAAGGGAGACGAAGGCAACCTACTGGCAGACTATGTTACTGCTGCGGAAGAAATCGCTGCCGCGGAGGGCGTTGATTTCCTGAATATTAATGAGATACTGCAGTGGAATGCTGATAATGCCGCAAAGTATCTGGCGGATTCCATCCATCCCAATGAAGAGGGCCGGTGGCTGTTCGGCGTGGCGGTGGTGGAAGAATATTATTTCTCTCTTTTTTACTGCCCACGATAATAATCCAATACATTTACAAACGGAATGGATATTTTCCCATTGTTAAATATATTGGCTGTAATAGCTTCCAACTTTCCTCGTGCCAGTCCAATAATTGCAGCCGCACCATTAATAGCAACCAGTTGTTTGAACTCATCCTCTATAGGCGCTACTTCCGACAGAAAGGCACCTTCCAAAGATATTTCTATTTTACATCTCTGTTCCTCTGCCTGTATGATCTCTACCTCAAAATCTATTGTCATCTGTGCCGCCACTCTGTTATCAACGCTTTGGAATTCCGGCTCATTTATGTTTAATCCAAAACTTCTTTTACACTCCTTATCAACATCGACAATATTATTATCCACCTTTAAGTTTTTTATTGTAGAACCAATCAATCTAATTCCCGATGCAATCATATTCAATTCCATTATGCTATAGCTCCTTCAATATCATAGTTTTGTAACCATGCTCTTTTGGGTGTCTTCATCGGCATTATTTCGCCATCCCAGTTTACAACATTATAATCCTTGACTACTTCTATCGGAAACATATCAATTGTTAGTGACAGATTCAATTTCTGACAAATATCATTCAGACTTTTCACTGTAAAATTATAGTCCCTGTTCTCCCAACGTGATACCATTCCCTGGGAAACTCCCATATATTTGGCAAATTCTTCCTGGGTCATTTCCATATCCAGTCTGCATCTTTCGATTTGTGCAGATATCTTCGCCAGCTGTACAATGCTTTTTACTTCTGCTTCCGGGATTCCCTGCGTAATCCAATTGCTTTTTTTAGCATTAGCCATCTTCTCCCTGATTCCCATTGTATTCTCCTCCATTCTTTTCTATTTAATCCTTATCAAGTTCTTTAATTCTTCTTTTTGCCAATCTGATTGCCTTTCGATAATCTCCGCTGTTCTTTTCTAAAAAGGCTGTAAGAATTACAATAGCTTCTTCGTAAATTGTATAGATTACTCTGATATTCTTTCGTGATTCCGGATGTCTAATACTATATAAATCCATTTCTCCGGTTATTTTCTCATACTGCTGCATATCAATGGCTTTTTCTTTCTCCATCTCCAAAACAGTAAGATCTTCTATCAGTTTCTTCTGATATCTTTTAAATGGTTCTTTATCCAACCATGGTTCATTTACTGCCTTGAGAAATTCTTTTTCAAACACAGATACCGCATATGTATTTTCCAGCCCTTTCACATCAATTTTTACTAATTCCACATTTGTAATTCCCTTCTTACGTAATATTATAATATTACTTATAAGTAATATTATCAAGTCTTTTCCAGCAATTCCTCGCAATAATAATTATAAACTCTCATACTTTATTTATGCATGTTTTAAATCATTTTTACAGCGCTTCATTTATCTATCCTATGCTTTTACGATACTATTCTTCCGCATATTGCGAAAGCATCTTCAAAGCTGTCTTAAGCCACTCCTTTTTCTGCTCTGGTAGATTACGGTAGCTTTCTATGATATCCTTCTCCTCCTGTGTCTGCTGGTCTATAGCTTCTCTTTCATCGAAAATATCCGTTATGGATATTCCCAACGAATTACAAAGCATCAGCATCGTGTCCAGTTTGGGAATCGTCTTCCCCGACAGGAAGCAACTAACCGTAGATGTAGATAAGCCTGCCTGAACGGCAACCTTGTACGGTGTTGTTCCTCTCGCATTGCATAACTTTTTAAATTTCTGCGCAATTTCTTTACATTTTTCTTTGGAATTGTACATTTGCTCTACCGCCTTTGTCATGTATTTATGTCTCTATAAAGTGCATGACAAGAAGCGACAAAATCTTACAAAAAATTTAACGGTTCCTGGTTAAAAATTATTTATATTTAGAATACCTTTTTTAATCCAGTATTTTGTCCAACTCTTAAATATAATCTGGCATTTTTTTTATAGATTGTGAAATGTATTTTCTAATATCCTTTTTCGTTCCTAATGGCGAAGAACTTATTTTATCATATTTAAGCAACCAATAATGAACCAAGTAACCTTCAACATCACCAGTCTGTCCTACGTTTAACCACCACTCAACTTCCGAGTGAATGTCTTTATCAGGTATAGTGCTCATGATACTATCAGCTAATTTCCAAGCTTCTTCTCCTCCAATATTAAGAGCCCAAAAAAGAGACATATTTATCATATAAAACGGTTCCTGTTCATGAACACCCTCTTTTAAAGTTTCCGCAATCATTCTTTTATTGTATTCTGAGGGTTCTTTAACTTCTCCTCTTCTTATCATATATGCAAGATTATTTTGAGCTTCCTTCGCGTCCGTATGGGCAAATATTAATTCAGCCAACTGATAATTTTTTTGCTGATACGCTTTAACTCCAATGTCGATATTCGTTCTATCGTTTATCTTTGCCTTTCTCTGTGCCTTTTTTAATAGCCAAAACAATGGATCTATATAATCTATTAAATTTATATCCATAAGTTTATCTATTATTTTTGATATACATAACAACAAATCATTTTCTGTTTTTTCTTCCACAGAGTCTATTTCTTTCTCCATTTGAGAAATCCATAGGTTGATTTCTTCATCCTTCTTATCTCTTTCAATTTGTTTTTCTTGTACAGTCTGCGAAATGCCCTGTAAAATGCCATCAATTGTTCGCCATTCTTTATCAGTTTCAATAGGATGCAGAAATATATTTTCTTCCTCTTGGACATATGTAGATGCATAAGCAATAGTATTACCATTTTCATCTTTTACATTGTCAGTATATACAATATAGCTTTTATTCGTTTCATCACTGTCAAATGTAAATAGAACATTATATTGGTTACCTTTCACGAATATCCTTTTCATGTTTTCATCTACTTCAGCCATGCTATACTTCTCCTTATATTAATTTTGTTCTAAACCACGCAATGCACCTCATTGTTTCCATAAAATTCTATAATTCGTCAATCCTTTTATCCATAAAATTCATTAACATTAAATAGTTATCTACATTAATTGTTTTAAGTTGACATTGAGTAATATTATCTTGCCAAAATTTCTCCACAGATTGTAAAACAATACTCTCCTCACCTTTATCAGAGTATGCATATATTCTTTTTATCTTATCAATCTCAGATCCTAATTTTGTTGTATCCACCCTTCTATCATCATTAAAAGCCCCAGAAAAAATAAGGAGTTTTAACAAATATATTGCTGTTTTTTGTGTTACTTTATTAGAATTTCTATATTCTTCTATATCTTCTATTTTTTTACTCAATATAGTTTTTACCTCATCAATATTCATATACTCGGGCGATAAAGGATATAACGAAATAATTTCAAAAACATACGATAATTCCGTTTCATCCGATTCTTTTACAATTTTTTCATTTTCGGCAATTAATAAACAATTTTTAAAAACCTCTTTATCAAATAAAAAAGGAATTATCTTTTTTCTCAATCCTCTCTGTTTTACTAAACACAAATCTCTATACGCTGCATATAAATCTGTACTATATACACAATCCTCCTTTACATCTTTCATATATTCTACAATTTCCACAACGCAGGCTAAATACTCCTCCAATAGTTTTTCATCCCAATCTCCTGTCTCATTTCTAAGCGCACAATTGCATTTTGTTGCTTCTTGTATCTGTATAAACCACGTAGTCAAAAAAATAATGGTTGTCGCAATTATTATTGCCTCATTTTTTTCATTATTATGTTTACAGTTCTTTGCCTTATCAAAATAATCTAATGCGACCCTATATAAAGAAACTCTTTTATCATAACTCTTATAAAATGCCAATATGATGGAGATAAACATATAACAATCTGATGTCGGTTCTTCTTTTCTAGTAATTGCCTCTAAACCAATTTCTCTAATTAATTTAATTCTGTCTTCATTGTAGCGATATGACGCCAAGCTCTCCTTAATTTCATATACCATATCCATTGCAATCCAATTATCAAGGTATAAACTAAAAGCCCGCTTTATAGTGTTCCTATCAGCATCACAGTTCCAAGCTATATGAAATACCATAGTTCCTATGGTATTAATAATATTATCCCTTTGATCCTTCCATGTTTTCAGTAAATGTTCATCATTGCTTTCCATTTTTAGTTTTTTAATAGTTTCATCACATTTTTTCAGCATTTCTATAGCTTTTTTCAGGAACGATGTATTTGTCTCATTTCGTCCATTTAAAAGCAACTTTTTGATTTCAGATCCCTTCACAGATTTTTTCATAATATTAATTCTGTCATATTTAAAAATTTCTTTAAATAGTAAGTCATACTCATTGTCCGCGAAATAAAATCCTTCTGCATTAGCCAATTGTAAAACAATACTTAAAAAATATTTATCAATTCCCTTTAGCGTTGATGTAGAAGTTTCTACTTTCTTTTCATTAAACATTTGGAGTTGTTTAAAAATATACTCTATAATATCATCATGCAAGTCTGTACTCATAAAAGCGGAAAAAACAATGACTCGATCCCAAAAATCTTCTGCTTGTTCCATATGCACTCTGAGATATTCAATTCGTCTTTTCTTCCGCTTATTTTCTGGAATAAAATTATTAACTATTGCATAGCTGATCAAATATGATTGATATTCTCTATGAGCGAATTCATATATATCCTCATTCGAATTTTTAACTAAAATATTTCTTTTAAGCCAAAAATCAATCAGCTCATCAATTTCTTCTTTAGAATCCGAACTAACATATGAATTGCTACGATAATATCTTCTCAAATCTTTTCTTCTTTTTCCTATGATATCTTTTATTTTTTCTCTACTAATACGCAATTTTTCATTTTCTGATTCTGCCATATAATATGCAATTGTTGCCAGTTCAAGAAAAATATCGCTTAAAGAAAAGAAAGGAATATTTGCATCTTTAATTCCATACGTCAACCATATCTCAATTATCGAACGATATAATACCGTAATGTCTGTAGGAAGCGCTGACTGACTTTGACATAGCATTATTAATCCTGTAAGTTCAAGCGGAGTTGTTATCAAATTACTGATATCACTATTTGACGTTCTCATTTGATTAAAATATTCGTGCTTATCCTGTCCTGCTTTTTTCAAAATATCAAACCATTTAGATACGCATTTATCAATTGCACTACCTTTATTATCAAATTTAATATATTTTTCCGCTATTGCATGCTCTGTACAAAATGTTACCAATTGTTGATAGCCATATTCCTTGTATCTTGAAGAAATAATTAATCTATCTTCTGTTTTATTTAATTTGTCATTGTCATATGCATATTTTAAACAGTCTAATAATTTTCCCGCTTTCTCGTCATTAAGCTCCTCAAATCCATCAATAATAAATAGATACTTATAGTTAATTCTATTTTTTAAGAAGTCAGATATATCATTTAAGCTATAGTCATTATCATTTGTGCTTATTATTCTAGAAACACTGCTCTCTACCATATCATTAAATAATTTTTCGTTTCTTATATCTTCATTTTTTAAAATATCTGTTAAGTCTCGAGTTCGAACAAATATAGGAATGTATTTAATATTTTTATCCATTCCATTTTTTTCAAATAATTGATTGTTTAATGTTGTATTCCTATAACATGAAATTATTTCATATATTAAATGTTTTAAATATGTTGTTTTGCCGCCTCCTGGCTCTGAGAGAATAACCATTCCATTAATTGTATACCCCTGTTCGTTTATGTCTAAAAAATCTTCTACTCCTTCCTCTCTTTTTTTCCTTCCTCCTTGTTGTTCATTTATGTCAAGCACAGTGTTAACTGCTTTTCGATGATTATTGCGGTCTAATTTTTTTTCCTCAATTATTAAATTTGATTTCAAAAAAGCTTTATCCGTTTCTGTTAACTCCTCATTTTTCTTATACCAGTCCGGCTCAAGAATATAAGTAACTTTATCTGACTCTACAATTTCGTATCCTCTAATCCACATCCACAGCCCTTTGATTTTATCTAAATAGTCAATATCATTTACGACTTTTATGTTTTGGGTCTTGGTTATTATATCTTCTGGTCCCTCTTTTAACAAACATTCAACATTTTCCCCTTCAACGTTTTTTACATTAATATATAAACTTTTTTTCGTTATATTACTTCGCCTGTTGTCCATTTCTTCCCTTACTTCAAGTTCATATATTTTCTTATTTATATTACGCATCATAGTATCCACATCAAATTTACTGTCAACATTATGCGAAAGGGGGCTTTGATGTGTAAAGCCTATCTTACCATTTCCTCTATCGTACTCATCTTTTGAAACAAGTTCAAAATCTGCATATACATCTGATAAGGCAACATTATCCTCTCCCACAAAAGCTTTAACCTGATTAAGAATTGCAATATTATCATATTTGTTGCAATATTCGTATAATTTATCCAAATAATAATTTAAAAATTCGTCTCTTTTTAATAATAATTCATCCATACTATAATCACCTTTTCAATTAATTATGTTAAGAACCAACTTTAACTGCGCTTCATTTTCAGACAACTCACTTTCAGATTCCAATATTCTTTTAAAACATGAATCTTTAACAAAGTCACTTTCAAGAAGATATCTCAATCTCAAGCTAAGCTTCTCCTTAGTATTTTCATACTTTTTACAACTGCTCCATTTATCAACTACATAGTCAATCCATATATTGTATTCTAAACTGTCAGGATTGTATCTCTCACTCTCTGTTATTCCATCATGCATAATGCCAAAAAAGAATACTAACATATCATATAAACAATCATCTTTATTTAAAATAGTATCAAACTTTTTCCATATTTCTTTTTTTTCATAAGTTTCAGTATTCTTTAGTAAGATACAAAACTTATACATATAACTAGCTAAATAGTATTGTCCTATTACCTTTGGAGCCAATAATTCAATATTATTTCCTTGTGTATTAAACAAACAAAAATGTTCATATGTGTCCTTAATATCTTTTCCCACTAAAGCTCTCTGTTGATTTTTTGCTAACTGATTATTTAAAATTAAATTTTGAAATTTTCCAAAATCACTTTTTGTATTTTCAATCCTATTAAATAATGATATGTATGAAAATATCTCATAAACATGTTCATAGTTTTTTTCACCATAATTAAAATTCCCCTTATTTTTAAAGCGCATCATAGTATTCCGAATTACTGCTTTTATAAGTTGGTATTTTCCCTCTCCGCTTATTCCAGATTCTTCGTTGCGCCAATTAAACACAATACGCGAAATAACCTCTATAAGCAGCTGTGGTGTTACAACTAAATTTTTTAAGTATAAATCGTTATAAATATAAGCTATTAATCTATCTTTATATTCTTGAGAATATTTTTCTATAATAGCCTCCACGCTTTCTCTATTTGTAATTAATGATTCTATATATAAATATATGTATGACTCGTCAACTTTTTCAAAAGCTAAAGGTCGCGATGCCACAATAATCTTTGCATTGCTGCCAAGTCCATCTGCATTAATTATCTGTCTAATCTTTGTAAAGGCGCCTTCTCTACTAATGTCTGTTTCATTTTCCTTAATAATCTCATCAATACTGTCAAATAATAGCATCAAACATCCCGCTTTATTATAATAAGAAATAATCTTTTTAAAATCAGCTAATGTAATCATATTATCCAGATGCGAAGCATATCGCAGCCACTCATGTAAATCAGTGGCATTATTATACGCATTTCTACTATTTATTCCTTGAAGATCAATAAACAGAGTTAAATAATCTTTTTCTATGTGGTAATGTTTCTTTAGTCGTACTATTTTTTCATTAAATTCTGCATTTTTATCAAATTCATCTGGTGGATTTGTTGCAAACAATATTGCCTTTAGTAAAGTAGATTTTCCAAATCCATTGGGTGCACATAAAAAAATATTATGCTTTTGGGACAAATCTAAATGTTTCCCGCCAACAAAAGTTGGGAAGAAAAAAACATCAATAAGCTCTCGGTCTACTCCATCCAAAGTGATAGCAACACCGTATTTCTCATAATATGTCGTCGATACCATTTTCCGCTTATTTTCGAACCATTTATTATTTACAGAAGCTCTGCCAGGTTCTTCTACCAACACATAATTGCAATCATCTCCTCTGGCATTGTCCCTCTTTAGATTTTCCACCCGCTCATTCGATTTTTCACTAACTTGCTCATCAAGTTCCATATGTTCTCCCTTTATATACTCAGGTTATATTTTCGCCGCTTGATCTACAAAAGAGTTAAATGCTTTCTGCCAAGAAGTTTGGGCTGCAATATGTTTCCATCCAAATTTTCCTCCTATAATCTCAAATAAAGTACTCCGGTAGTTACCAACTTCTTGATTTTCAAATACAGCTTCTGCTATCTGCAGCACTTCCAATACTTCCATTTCCATCGTTAACGTATATCCCTGCAAAGCTTTTTCTATGAATCTCCTATTTGGAAATTCTTGATTCTTATAGCATTTTCTAAGTGCCAGTGCATGCACCAATTTAAGCTCCTTGTCCTCGATATCATTAACACCAGCTTCCCCATCTATTATCGTACGCTCTAGTTGACCATATGGGTACTTAAGCCATTCATCATACACTTCACCTGAATTTTCAGATCTCCGCATATTCAGAATCCAGTAGCCTGACACAGATACATCCACCCAGGCTACCTCCTGTATCTCATCATTGCATTGGATCAGATAAGGTAATAAATCTACGTCATTAAATGTTGTCAATAAAAACGGAAGATATGCGCCATTTTCATAATATTGCAATTTCTGTAAAGAGTTCCTATAGTAGCACAAATGCACGATTATAATACTATTCAATAGGGAATTCAAAAAAGAGAACGAAAGCTGCTCCTCCGTAAATAGCGCTGCTGTATTGATAAATGCCTCCAGCAAACCACAATACAATCTCATGTTCCGGAATTCCGAATTAGCAATAACTCCTTCCAGTGGCTTCCTCGCATAATTTTTAAGATAATCTGCAATCCTTTTTTGCTGTTCTTCATTTTCCAGATGTATGGACTGCAGTACCGTATCCATGACCGTTTGGGTTACTTCTACTGTTACAATCTTCTTATACTCTATACAATTTAGTTTGCTACGCAGTACTTCATAAATAAACTTCTCTCCCAACATATCCGAGTTACAGATAATGATTGCCTTCATGCCGCACACTTCTACTAATTCATTAATCATCCCCACTGCGGCAATATATTTGTCATAATCCTGCTTATCTAATTGTCTGTCGGAAAAATTTCTGATTTTAGCAAATGCTTTCTCTGTCTCTTTAAATCCATCAGAAATTGCGGAAAATGCCTGCTTTTCGCTATCTACATTACCGATCTGGCGATACATACGTGAGGAATAATATGCCTCCCTAATATTATTTTCCTCCATGCACATACGGGCAGTGATCCGTTCAAAATCATCAAATATAAACACCGATCCTTTAGGCACTGAAGTATATCTGTAAGATTTTTTTAGCACTTTATACAGAGCATCTCCCACCACTGGAATATATTTCAATGCCTGAATACTGAATGTAAAAAAAGAATTATCTTCTCTTTCAATCGTATTATTAATCTCTTCTATCAAATCTTTTCGAGAACTGATACCAAAACAGGAAATTCTGTATATTTTCCGGTTGGAATATTTGTAGTACTCATCAAAGAAATGGTCTATTTCATATGTTTTTCCGGAACCCCATTCTCCGGTGACCAAATAGCACCTGGGGGCTGTTCCTTCCAGTAGATATCGGAACAGGCTTTCTTCCATGCGGCTTTTCTGTCCCATATTCTTGGCTTCCTGCTTCGTCAGATAGTCATTCAGCCTACGAACTCCCCACATTAATATTACCGATACTACCGTCAAAATAATCTCGAATAGACAAATCCTTTCTCCTATAAAATATAAGCTCTTTACAGTTTCCGTCGATACCGACAATAATTTAACTTCGATCAAGTATAGGACAACTGCCTTGCAGAATTTTCTCACAGTCTCCACACGGTATAATAATATATAGAAAAAGGCTAACGGTGCCAGTTTACTTAAATCTTTTTTGATGTTTTGCTGCTGTTTTGCAAATGCATTTAAATACTGTTTTTTCATCATTCGTTTCATACTATTTCACTACATAATCTTTGCGCAACCTGCTTCACAAGAAAGTACGTTACTACTTTTATATTTCAATCCGCACTCTAACGCTTTTTCGCACCGATACGATGATCTTAGGATATTGCAGTGAAACTAACTCCATCTTTTAGTTATCTATTAAGTTTTCCAACGATTAATCTTGGCATTAAATTTGAGCTATCAAGTTCTCTAATATTTCTTGTCGTCAATATTTTGCATATTTTTATTATACTTCTTTTTTTTCCATTCCTTATTTCGTTTTATTCATAATGCATATGATTTTATCGAAATACTTCCTTTTTTGTCCTTTCTTATTTTGATATATTCACATTGCATTTCGATTTATCGAAATGCAATGTGAATATATCAAAATCCAGAACATATAGAATACATGATATAATATTAAAAAGCTTATTAAAAACGCAGATTTTATTATATTATGTATTTAAAAATATATTTAGTAAAAATTATTAACCAAGTATAATTTATAGTGTATACAAAGGAGGTAATATCATATGTTCGAAGCAATTACTTTAGGAAAAATCAGTGCTGATGTGATAACTGAATTGGCTACAAACGTAGGTAATTTAGTTATTGAAAAAATAAATAAATCGTATAAAGATATTGTAAACAAAGAGGATATTGATTATAGAACTGCATTTGAAAAATATTTGGTAGATGCCGAGCAACATATAGGAATGGCAAAAACCATTTTATATGGTCAAACTCCACATTATTTATATTCTTTTTTTGAATGCATGGGTGTATGGGATAATATAAATACGATAGATACATCCGATGTGAATAACATATTAAAAAATGGGAATAAAATAATTATTACAGGCACAGGTGGAATAGGCAAGAGTATGTTGATGAAACATTTTTTCTTAAATACTATACAAATGACATCATATATTCCTATACTGGTCGAATTGAGAGGCTTAAATGAATATACAACTGAAAATATTTCTATTGAAAAGTATATTTATAAAATACTTAAAATTTTTGGATTTAAACTCGAGGAAGAATATTTCAAATATAGTTTGGAAACGGGGTGTTATGTGATTTTATTTGATGGTTACGATGAAGTGAAAAATTCCAATTCTCAAAAAGTAACACAGGAAATTATTGATTTTAGTAATAGATACTCGGGAAATCATATAATTTTATCTTCCAGACCCTTGGAGGAATTTGTCGGTTGGTCAGATTTTAAAGAGTATTCTGCAATGCCGTTGAGCAAAGAACAAGCGTTATCTTTGATATCTAAATTAGATTACGATGAAGAAATTAAAAATAAATTTTATAAACAATTAGACAATGAGTTATTTGATAAATATAGGTCTTTTGCTTCTAATCCATTATTATTGACAATAATGTTGATGACTTTTGAAGAAAGAGTTTCTATACCAGACAGTAAGACGGATTTTTATGAACAGGCTTTTGCTACATTATTTCACAAGCACGATGCTATGAAAAAGGGAAGGTATCAACGAGAAAAAGTATCCGGGCTTGGATATGAAGATTTTAAAAAAATTTTTTCATATTTTTGTTTTAGAACTTTTTTCAAAAATCAATTTGAATTCACGGAAAAAACTGTTTTAGAAAATATAAAGGCCGCAAAGCAAAAAGTATATTCATATGCTACGTTTAACGAAAGTGATTATCTTGAAGACATGACGAAAGCTGTATGTATGCTAGTACACGAGGGACTAAATTATCGCTTTTCGCATAGATCTTTTCAAGAATATTTTGCCGCGTTTTATACAACACAGTTAACTGATGAAGAACAGAAAGAATTTATTACATCTTGGTTGAAAGCTATGTCTGCAAGAATGACTTCTGATTTTCTCAATATACTTTGTGAACTTCAACCCGATCGATTTATGAAAAATATATTGTATAATCCTCTTTGTGAATTATATGAATTATATAAAAAGAACAATTACTCCGAAGATTGGTTTATACACTACATGTATTCAGGAATTTCCATTTATGATGATCGAATCCATGGGGAAAGAATATATGTTCAAGTTAAAAGAACTTATTATCATAGAATATTTGACTGCATGTTGCATTACTTACATTATCAGTATGGATCTCTGAAAGTTGATGAAGAGTATCGGGCAGTTATCACAGAATTAAAGCAGAAATATGGTCATAACTGTAATCAAATATCTTTTGCCACTTTAAAAAAAGATGATATGTACGAGCGTGTAAAGGGGTCATTAAATTGGATTATCATTAGTATGAATTATGTGTTCAATGCACTAAATAAGGTTGATATAAATTCGTTTGGTAAAAAGAAAAAGTTTGAAACTATGTTGGAGGAATTGTAGAAAAAATACATTGATAAAACCCCATCGCTGGTTGAAGATTTTGATTGCTAGTAATATAGGCTTTGTCTACAGTCTGAGGGTCTGGTGTTATACCAGACCCTCTCATACCCTCAAGAACTTTGATTATCCTACTTTTTTCTGTTTAACTATATTTCCTACATAGATTCTTCTACCGCTAAAAATACAACTCTAACCCAATATCCAATGGTTCAATCTATTGGATTTCTACTGGCGTATCTTTTTCCTTATACATTTCCTGAAGTTTTTTTAATCTATCCTGTTGTTCTCTGAATATCTGATGTATAACAGGATTTAATTGCTTTAATGAGATAGATGTTTTTAAATCACAACATTTTTTCAAGGCGTCATATACCGACATCGTTTCTAATCTCTTCTTTGAAGTAAATGTGTTCTTTACAAAGCTCCTCGCTCCTGAATCATCCGACATAAAATACATACAGTTCATTCGCATAGCCATATAGATAGAACGTATTTCACCCAAATTTTCGTCAATGCAATGGTATGTATATATATCTTGATTCTCCGGGAAATCATAGCGATTCATCTTCTCATATGCCAGTTTAAAATATTCCCGATAGTTTTCATCATTTTCTCTATCTATATATGCATCATAATCAACAATATCAATCGCCCCACCGGCTATTAATTTCTGTAAACTGGTAGATTTTTTAAGTTCTACATCTGCAACATATTTATGCATAACAGGTCGTACATTCAAATCCGCCATCACCCTACAAAACAGCTTCCCCTTATCCGGTGCGTATTCTGTCAACTTTATATAAAAATCAGCATCTATTACTGCTTTTGTCTTCTCCATACGCATTATCCCTTATAATCTAATTCCGAATCCACAGCCGTTCCGGTGTTTATATGAAATTTATCGCGAAGTGTCTGTATATATTTTTCCTTTGCTAAATGCTCTTTTTCAAGTAACTCCAAATCACTTTTTAAATTTGCAATTTTATACACGTCTTCTCTCTTGTCCAAACGCGTATATTGATTTTCCCGAATAATCTGACCATATAATTCTCTGTTGTCATTAAAAACCTTTAAATAGATGGGCACCGATTCCTCTGTAATATTGCCAAGTTCCTCAAGACGCTTAATAATTGCCTTCGCCGGAACACAAAAATAGTTCATCAGATATGTCACCAGGTCCATCATTATTTCCACAGACAGTGGTCCACCTTTATACTTATTGTATTCCAATCTTCTACCGCATTCGCGCTGAAAGAATTCCGTCGGCATTAGGAATTCCGCTGTAAACCTTCCAACGATTTTTTCTATATCAGTATTGCAGTTGGCTACATTATCCTGCACATACCGATCCACTCTCCATACATGTCCCAATTCATGGGCTGCTGTCCACACCTGTTCTTGTAGCACTTTTGAAGTGTTAATATATACAAACTGTTTCATTTCACCATTTAAGGGCTTGCATATATGGCAACCGTCTATTTCATCCTCCAAAGAATAATACAGGACATAACATTCTCTTTCAAGCAAAGCAAAGACATCATCTCTTACAATAACATTTAGTATATTTTCTTTATTACGTTTGGTTATGATAAATTTTTGAATGGCACTGACTATATCTCGCTCCATATTTCCTCCTAAAAGAAAAAGGCCATTTTTCAATGACCTAATCCAATGCTATCAGTTCCTGCACATCGCAATACATATCTAACAAATCCAATATATATGTTTTATTTTCAGATGAGCTAAATGCACCTCTGCATTCCATACATCCTACTTCATGATATTGTTCTTCCTCTCTTGGTACATAAAGTTCTTCTACCGTCGTCTTTAGTTCTTTCGCAATATCAGCTTTCTCATCTTCATCCAAAAATAGCCGTCCATCCATAATTTTCCATAAATCATATTTAGAATATCCAAGATGCTCTGCTACGGTCTGTTCGTTAAACTTCCCATTCACAATAAAAAATTTAACATTATTCCCGAACACTCTGTTCCTTTCATTCATACGATCCACTCCTATCTCCTGGCTATCTTAGAATATGTAATATTTTTACACAATATTACTAATATAGCAATTACAGCATGGTTTTTCAAGTGTCAACCACTTATATTTTACCACATTTTCTCTAAATTGCACGATACTAGATATAGTCAGTACATCCTATATCTAGTATATATAGCCTCTAGCAATTGCCTGGCTCTCTTCCCTGATCTGTCCAGGTATCTATATGCCAACGATTAACGATTGCATTCCGGATATGCGAGATAAAACGCTATTTCTTTTTTTCCAACGTTTTAATGCTTTTATGACTTAAAGTGCTATTCATATTCCCATGATATACACTTTCAATCTCTTTACAGCACTTCGTCTGTCCAACCTACATCTTCGCCGTCTCCGCCATCTGTGGAACCACTGTCTGAGCCGCCTCCAGAGCTTCCGCTGTCTCCGGAACCGCTGCCTGAGCCGCCTCCAGAGCTTCCGCTATCTCCGGAACCACTGTCCGAACCGCCTCCTGAACTTCCGCTGTCTCCGGAGCTGCTGTCTGAACCGCCTCCCGAACTTCCGCTGTCTCCGGAACCACTGTCTGAACCGCCTCCAGAGCTGCTACCACCGGAGGAACCACTATCTGAACTGCTGCCCGAGCTACTACCGGCGTTATTAATCGTCGGCTGCTGTGTAGGTGCCGGCGTTGCCGCAGGTGTAGTTGTGACTGCCTTATTCGCAATCGGCTTTACCGTCTGTACTGTTGTTTTCTTTATCGCACTCTGTATCTGTGATGCAGATGCCAATGCTGCTCCAACCATAAGGCCCTGTTTTGCAAGAAGTGGTGAAATCTGCTCTGCACTGATGGTCCCATTTTGCACAGCTTCTTTGTTCTGCGCAATCAGTTCCTGCATTTTATTTCTCCCTGTCAATATTGGATCTGCCTGAACCAGTTCCTCTACCGGAGCCACGTCCACCCACTGACCGCCTGCTTCCTGTTGCTGCAATATTCCATCCATAACACGCACTGCCTGAACTTGTCCCGCCGTAGCAACCTCCTGTTGTCCCTGAACCACTTCCATCACAAACACTCCATTCTGTGCTTCGGCAAGCTGAGTTCGCAGAACCCCTGTTATCTTCCAGGAACGATATAATGCTGCCGACAGTACAAATACCAGTATTGCCAACATACAGGTAAGGACAACCCATACTGTATTTCTCTTACTTTTCATCTGTTATAACTCCTCTTGTTCACGACTTACTGCTTTTCCACAGTATCCACAATATTTTTAAGGAACTGATATCCTGATGTTCCGGGCTTGAAATCTCCCCGCGCCAGAATCTGCTTGCAGACGGTATACATACTTCTGGACATCTCCGGACCATAGATCACTATACTGTCTCCATTATTATCCATTACTGCATAGGGGCGAAAAATACACGCTGTATCGTAATGAGCCTCCGGAACTTCTGTCAGAACATTTGCAAAATGGTCTCTTCCATTTGCTCTGCGAATCACTTTGTTATTTACCTTACCATTTTCCACCCAGTATGTTCTTCCTCTAGATACCTTATTGCCTCCGTAGATCATTGGATATTTTGCATAAAAATGAGGTTGCATAATCAGCGTTCCCATCTCCATGATCCGGTACCCCTCCAAACCGGAGCTACTGATCAACTGTGCTTTCTTCGCTGTATCAATTCCGAAGGTACACCGCACACCGGTATTTCCCATATAACGCACAGAAAAACCATGATAGGAAAACAGATCCTCGAACTCCGGAATTGCTGTTGCATTATAATAGCTGCCGGTATATGAAAGTCTCCAGACATACATGCCTGTCGGTATACCTGATGCATTATACTGATATGCTGCTGCGGTCTTTGCTGTCGTCTTCAACTGGTCGATGCTGCTTATCACCACCAGTCGTTGGGATTCGTCATTCTGCCACGCTGTACTGGTTGCCTCCACTCCATCTATATAAATCTTTGCACTACTGTCATAGCCTGTCGGAAGTGCCAGAACCACATTTCCGCTCCCTACTTCCGGCGTCGGATCCGTTGTTCCATGCACTGTTTTCATCCTGCGTACGGAAACATTTCCTCCCAGCGAAGAGGTTGCTGCATACAGGCTGTTTTCTCCACAAAATACATCAAAATCTCCTGTGTCACTACTGATGGTACCAAAATCTGTCCAAGTGCCATTTTTGAAATATTTTGCGTGTAATACGCTTCCCTCTACGAAGAAGATATAAGGGATTTGATCTTTTACCACCAGCTGCTGACCATTTGTAACTTCTATGCCATCCAATATCTGTTCTGTCCAGTTACTTCCATCTCCGGTCAGGTATATTATGTTTTTACTTCCATCCACCGCGGTCAGATATATTTTATCATCCACAATACAAGTATCTATCTGCGTGATCCGGGATGCACTGTTGACTTCATAAATATCCTTCCAACGGTCGTTCTCATAGCATGCTACTCTGCCCTTTTCATCCCCTGTACCGCCTATAACTTTGGAATTACTGTAAGCCACATGCCATTTCCCCTGTAAATAAAATGCAGTGGCACTTGCAACGTAATCCGGTACCGTCAATGTCTGACAAGAACTACCGGAGCTTATATCTACCAGATGAATCCCCTTGTCTCCATAATAAAAGAGCCATATCTTTCCGTCCCGGTATATCAATTCCATATTGGATGCCCACTCTGCGGAAGTATAGCATGGAGCCAGTCTTCCATTTTCATAACGAGCCACACTTACCTTAGCATCCGTCGTAAAATACGCTATATAAATATTACCATCGACATACAATACATCCGTAAATCCGAGAGATGCATCCGTACTGCATAATTCCGTCCAGTTTCCTGATATACTGTCAAAGGAATACAAATAAGCCTTCCTTTGACCGTCTCCCTTTATTCCCGCAAGATACATTTTTGAACCGTCTTCCGATCCGCTCAATGACGCATTTTTCAATCCACTGACAGAAGTTCCCTGCATCTGCCAATATTCTTCTTCCTTCAATAACGGAAACTCTACATGAAATGTAGCCGTACCATCATCATTAAATCTTACATTATCAATTACAATTCCGCTGTTTGATCCTCCGGAGTAAAAAATAGTATCAGCCGTACAGGGTGCATTTAAATCTGTGCTGCCTAAGCTTGTTCTACTGCCGGTCGGTGTTATTGCTGCATCGCGAACAGCATTCGCATCTGGCCTCACCTGACTCTCCTCCGTGGCAGCTTCGCAATCTACCGCTGTCCCCGGACGATAAACATAGATATAATTTTCTCCCCGAACATTTGTATTGTCCTGTATAGAAGTATTTACACGGTATACGATCAGTCCGCCTTGAATAAAATAACCTTCATTTGCGTAAAGACTGTCATATTCAAAGCGTTCTTGGCTACCAGGACGATATTCTATCACAAAAAATTCAGAATCCGATCTTGATGTCTTCAAAATATACGCGCGATTCCCACTGGAAGCTTTTGCCGGCTGTAATATATAATCCCCACTTTCTGTCACGGTCTGAATATCCAACCATCCCAGATCTTTCCTCGTATATGCCAATGGATAACTCGCTCCAGACGCTAACGGTTCCGCCATTTCATCCCAGATTCCTACCGGTTCTCCCGCAGCATTATTGCCTCCCTTCCGGTACAGATCCGGTGCTCCCAGACTATGTAAAAATTCATGCGACACTACCGCATAGCCCATACACATGCTTCCAGTTAAAATAAGACTACTTCTGGGAACAATATTGTATTGCGCAACCTTTTTCCCATATAATGTAAGATCTCCACCATATCCTGCCGCATGGGGATAAAATGTTCCATTGTTTGCGGTCTGTACCAAAAACGTTATATTATCAATACATCCATCCAAATTTTGTCTGCTATTCTCCCAGGTATCCAACTGATCCCCGGGAATCGTTTCCAGTTTCCCGTTTTGCAGCAATGTATTCATCTCATTTATTACAGCAGATATAAATCCGGAATCATCACTCTGTGCATAAGCGTCCGCGGATCCCGGTAATGTAATTGCCTGAAAGCTTCCATTATAATCCTGCGGGAAAAAGCTTTTGACTTCCACTTTTCCGTCCGAGATTGCTTTGATGTAGGAGTGTACTCCACTCGTACCCGCAGTATTATACATATCCTCAACAGCTTTATATCCTGAAGCGAAATCATTATTCTGATCCTCTGCAAAATCCACCATCAGTACCAAATTGGCTACCGTCTGCTCTGCCGCCACTGCCTGAACAGGTTTCCACAGCAACAAGCCACATACAAATAATGTTATACTCAATAAACTCTTTGTCTTATATGTCATAAGTAACTCCTGTCGTAAAACACATTCTAATACCTATTCCCAAATATTAGAAATTCCCAACTGCTCCGGCGTGAAAGCATCGTCGGCATCTTCCGCCGTGAAATCTCCTTCATAAGTATCCGCCTGGGAGCCACGATTGTGGAAGGCTTCGGAAGCTCCGTTGCTTATATCAACGTTACCCTTGCGTACTGTAAATGTTCCCTCCGGACGACTATTCGAAGCTAATGTTCCCTCGTATCCTACATAGGTGCCATCCATCAGATTCAGAATTTCACTGATAAAAGATCCTGTCTGCTCTGCTGCACATACATAATACCGGATTTCCGAATCCATCACCTGCACATAGAATTGTCTACCATCTGCAAGAGGATATTCTACCGCTGTACAGTGTTGTCCTAATTCATCTGACAAGATCGTCATTCTCCACTCACTGTTATCTACTACACCTGTATAATTTCTCTGTCCAATTAAAAGATCAGACAGCATTACCGTGTACCAATCTTCTGTCAGAATACTGTCTACCGCTGCCTCAACATTTCCTTCTGCCATGACATCCAGCAATTCCCCTGCTCTATTCTGCACTTCTTCTGTATCCTGCATCAGGTCTATCGTGATCTCCGCCAACTGCGATTGCCTCTCAGAATTATAGTCCAGACGCTGTTCCCATTCCAAAGTCTCCCTCTGTGCCAAAGGGCTTTCTGTATCTGCCACAGTCTCTGTAGCTGCTTCCGCTTCCTGTGTACCAATCGCCGGTGCAGTTTGTTCTACCCTTGTCAGTGGCTGAAAATCTTGTGTCCCGCAGGCGGTCAGTGCCAGGGATAATAACAGGGCTATTGCAGGAACCGTTTTTACTATTCTTTTGTCATTCATTTTTGTTTTCTCTTTCTATATTTTCTGGGTAATATATGTATCGGTCAAAATAAGGGACTTCAATATGTTTATAGATCAAATGAATTATAAAAAAAGTTGAAGGAGTTAATTCGCTCCTTCTGCTCTTTCCTCCGTCGGTTCAATATTTATGCTTATCGTACACGCTGATCTCATCGCATTTCCGGCTGAAACATATTTTATTTTTTCTCTCAAATATGTCACGTGTGACATATTTTCTATTGTCAGCTGCTGCCTTATCTTTTTCCTTATACATTTCCTGAAGTTTTTTTAATCTATCCATGTCCTCCATTCCTATGACCCGAAACGGGGCAGACTAACCACTGCACTGCTTCCATATCTGCATCATACTTTCAGTGATTATGTGGCCAAAGAGCATGGCAGCTCACAATATGACAATCTGATCAATTCCCGATATGCGGGATAAGACGCTATTTCTTTTTCTCCAACGTTTTAATGCTTTTATGATTTAAAGTGCGTGTTGTGTGCTTTCGCCATCTCCACCCTCGTGTATGTAATGGCACTGGCCTGGTGTCAGTACCATCGCAATAAAAGCAATTTTTTCATCAAACAGTTTTTCCGCCACAAAATACATCAGTGCAACTGCAAGAATCAAAATCGACCAAAGCAGTATTCTCTTTGCATTTTTGCTTTCTATCCATTATAATTTTCTCTATGTTTATAACCATGCATGACTTTTTCTATACACTTACATAAATACCAATATCCCATGGCCGCAGCCGGCAATGCAATCACTATATACGGGAACACATACCGGCTCTTTGCCTCCCACAACAGACTGAATAAAATCTCTCCTATCAGAACCAATCCCAAAAAATATTCCCATTCCTGTCTTTTATGCTTTGCCAGATAAATATAATAAAATAATACTCCAATATAAATAACATTTTGCAGTTGATTCATAATCTCATAGAATATCTGATATCCTCTATCTGAGTAAAATGCCTTCATCCATTTCGACGAAGTCGTCATATTCGATGTAAATAAAAAGGATCCATAGGTAGGTTCCAACCATTGAACTGCTGTTTTTTCGCAGAAAAATTCTAATGCTCCTATAGGATCTCGCATCCATCTGACAATGGACTGCTTTATATTTAAAATAGAAAGTTCCGTACACTTATCTACATCAAAATTATTTTCCCAAAAGAGATGTATTTCATATGCATTATATGTTCCTCTCCCTGTATGGTTTGGATCCTCATCCTGTAATCCCATTGCTACCACAGATATTGCCGGAACTCCTTCAGATAATTGAATTTCTGCCTGATGTTCTACACATTGAATAACTGTTTTTTGTCCAAGTATCATCAAAAGCATACAGAAAAAACTAATAATAAAACTTTTACGGTTCCCTTTTAGAGCTCGTAAAAATTGAATCCCCAGGACAGCAATCCATACAATAATTAATGCTCCTCTCGCCGTATAGGACACAATCATACTGCTGATCATTACAATATATACTAACCCCTTTTTCCATAGTATCCATTGTTCATGCTCCTGCAGTACCAACAAGCACAAAATTGCAAGTTCCAAAAAGCACAATCCAATCGTTTCACCATATATAAAGAGTTCATATAAGTGCAGAGGGACATAACATATGGCAAGCAGTAAATAAAAAATGCATAGTCTTTCTTTGTGAAACAGCCTCCATGCGATCTCATTCCCTGTAAAAATTATTATTCCACCACAAATCGCCTGAATACATTGTAAAGTACTAACACTATAATTTCCCAAAATTCGTGTTGGTAACAAATAAATAGCACCTACTCCAAGCTGATACGGATATACATTGTAATACCAATACTTCTGTAATTCTGTATAATTTCCTGTATAAAGATTCTTCAAGACAACATATACATATTCCTGATCTGCCCCCGTAACATACTCGGCATTTAATGCCATAGTTATTATCCCGGCCGCAGAAAAAATTGCAATTACCGCTGCTGCAATTCGTAAATGTCGAATGTGTACCCAGGAACTATATTTCCAGATGATTCCTATAATTACTATGAATCCCACCACAATCCCAACTGCTTTTATCCAGTTGTCACTAACTGTCGAAACTGTTTCCGCGAAAGGAGCTAACTTTCTACCGCTATCTATTGCTCCAAGCGTTACCGCTGTAAAGAAACAAATTCCCATTACTCCAATTAACTTTAAAAGTATATCCCGTACTTTACTCATTTTCCACCAATTTTATCCTAATTGTGTTTAAAATTTATGCTTATCATGCACGCTGATCTCATCGCCGATCTGCACTTCGATCACCTGCAGTTCCGTATCGGCGATAATCGTGTGTTTACATCCCGCCTTCATAGTCAGCACATCGCCCACCTTCACATTCTGTTCCACGTCATCGATCACCGCACGGCCTTCTCCGGCAATTACCGTCCATACTTCGTCCCGGAAATCATGGCTGTGGTAATTCATCCGGTGTCCGGGGTTCAAAGTTACTTTGATCGTCATGCTGTGGTCACGCACATCCAGTACCCGGAAGCTTCCCCAGGACTTTTCCGCGAACATTACCTGCTGGTCAAACTGGTTCACATACGGTTTGATATAGCTGGACTGTTCCTTATCTGATACCAGGATTCCCTCGGGACTGGCTGCCACGACGATATCTTTTAATCCCATGCATAGGATCGGTATATTCAGTTCGTTCACCACATGTACATTCTCGCAAGTATCATTCAGAACACCCTCACCGACACAATTGCTGTCCATTGCCTCTGTCAGTGTATTCCAGGTTCCCAGATCTTTCCATGTTCCCGCAAAACGCATTACTTCTATCTCGGATTCCTTTTCCACTACGGCATAGTCGAAGCTGATCTTCTGTAACGTATCATATTTCTGAAACAGGTCTTCATAATCCGTAAAATCAATCAATTCGTGCGCACGCTTCAATACATATCCCAGTCTGAGAGCAAATACTCCGCCGTTCCAGAGTGCCCCCTGGGCAATGTAATCTTGCGCCACTTCTTTAGTAGGTTTTTCCCTGAACATCGTCACGCGGCTCAGCTGCTTGGCAGTCTCAGGTATGATATAACCGTATTTTTCACTGGGATAGGTCGGTTCAATTCCCATCAGTACAAGATTCGCATCTGACTCTCCGGCGCGGTCGCACAAGTCCTGCAATGCCTCAAAATAATCCTTTTCCACATAGGGATCCACCGGGCAGATCACGATGGCTTCATTCTCTGCAACGCCCTGTACATCCTTCAGATAAGCCGCTGCCAGCGCAATTGCCGGAAAAGTATCTCTACGGCAGGGTTCCACACTAATCCCTACGTTCTCACCCAGCTGATTGTTGATTGCTGATACCTGAGATTTCGATGTAGCAATCGTAACCAACGCTTCCGGATCTACTGTCTTGATCTGTCGGTATACACGCTGAACCATGGACTCTAATGTTCCATCAGCCTTACGGAATATCTTAATAAACTGTTTGGAACGGATATCGTTGGACAGCGGCCACAGTCTCTGTCCCGATCCTCCGGATAATAATACTATATTCATAACTGTCCCTTTATCACTTTCTCTCTCTTTGCCAGTTCTCTGTCATGCTTTGCCATGATCTCTACCAGTTCCGCATAGGTGGTCTTCTGTGGATTCCAGCCAAGTACCGTCCTGGCTTTCGTAGGATCTCCCCACAGGTTGTCCACATCTGTCGGGCGATACCATTTCGGATTTACACATACTAACATTTTGCCGGTCTGTGCATCATAGCCCTTCTCGTCGACACCGGTACCTTTCCAACGAATCTGAATGCCATTTACCTCGAATGCCCGCTCTGTAAAATCACGAACCGTATGCTGCTCTCCGGTAGCAATAACAAAATCTTCCGGAGTTTCATGCTGCAGTATCATCCACATGCATTCCACATAATCCTTGGCATATCCCCAGTCTCTGAGGGAATCCATGTTGCCGAGTTCCAGATGATCCTGTAAGCCCTCTGCAATTCTTCCCGCTGCCAGCGTGATTTTTCTCGTTACGAAATTCTCTCCGCGGCGTTCAGACTCATGGTTGAACAGAATACCATTTACCGCAAACATACCATAAGCTTCACGATATTCCTTCACAATCCAGAAACCGTACTGTTTTGCAACAGCATATGGAGAATACGGATGAAAAGGTGTAGTCTCTCTCTGCGGCACTTCTTCTACTTTACCATACAGTTCTGAAGTGGATGCCTGGTATACTTTCGTGGTCTTCTCAAGACCATGAATACGACATGCCTCCAGGATACGCAGTACGCCCAATGCATCAATATCTCCGGAGTATTCCGGGGCATCGAAGGATACCTGTACATGTGACTGTGCCGCCAGGTTATAAATCTCATCTGGGCGTACCAGTCCGATAATGCGAACCAATGAAGAAGAATCCGACATATCTCCGTCATGTAAGGTAATACGATCCATAATATGATCGATCCGGGCGGTATTGGAAATCGATGCTCTACGTACAATGCCGTGTACTTCATAACCTTTTTCTAATAAGAACTCCGCAAGATAAGATCCATCCTGCCCTGTAATACCTGTAATCAATGCTTTCTTTGTCATATCTGCACTCCTATCATACCATAACTGCATTTATTATAGGAAATATAGGTTACCTAATAAATCGAAAATATTGCTCAACATTTGCATTATATTGACTTTAGTTCTATAATAATCCCAGGGAGGTAATCGAAATGTCTAATGAATTATTTCAGGGAGAATTCGTCAATTCCAATCGGATTCTCTATACGCCGTCTGAATTTGCCAGGACCAATCTGTTTTATTTGCAGGAAGCAGGACATCTGCAGGCACGAAAACCTCATATCAGCAAACGTCAGAACCTAATGTCCTACCTCTTCTTTTATTTGACAGATGGGAGTGGTATTCTCAATTATGACGGAAAAGAATATACTTTGAACCAGGGTGACTGTGTATTCATCAATTGCCAAACGCCTTATTTTCATCAGAGTTCTGAGGATTTATGGTCACTGAACTGGATCCACTTCTATGGGCCCACGATTCATTCTATTTACCTGAAATATACTGAACGAGGTGGACAGCCTGTGTTTCACCCTGCCGACCTTGCTGCTTTTGACTCTCTGTGGCAGGATTTGTATCATATTGCTTCCTCATCAACCGTTTTAAAAGACATGAAAATCAATGAATATTTATTTTCTCTTCTGACATTAGTAATGGAACAAAGCTGGAATCCCGAGGCGAAGTTGCTTTCCTTTAAGCAGCACTCCCTCATCGATGTGAAAGAGTATATTGATACCCATTATGCAGAAAAAATAACCTTAGACCAGTTATCCGAAATGTTTTCCATTAATAAATTTTATTTAGAGCGAATCTTTAAAGAGCAATTCGGAGTGTCCATCATCAATTATCTGACAAACATCCGAATTACTCATGCTAAGCGTCTGCTCCGGTTTACCGCTAAGTCCGTAGAGCAGATTGGCTTAGAATGCGGCATCACACCGTTGTATTACTTTTCCAGAATATTTAAACTGACTGAGGGAATCAGTCCGTCAGAGTATCGGATGAAATGGAAGTAATTATCCTTATGCAAACACTATTATGAAGTTTTCTAATGTGGTGAAATACCTAGTATAATATATGTAAAAACTTAATATATTTTTGCAAATATAATATAATGCATCCGCTCATTAATGAAGCTACTAACACAAATAAATAATATTGCAGACTATTTCCTGCCTGTATCTGCATAAACAGTCCTTGCATACCATACATTAAAATGCTCAATTGCCGAAGATATTTATATAATATCCTTTCCTTCATACGCAAGTTTAAAAAAAACTGAAATGCAAAATATGTACAAGGCACTAGCGAAATCATCATATTATAATCACGCGGATTAAATTTGGACATCAGTGCCACTTCCGCCAGCAACAATCCTATAGATGCCATAAGACATATCAAATTTCTCTTCAAAGAAACTTCTTTTTCCGTGGAAAATGCCAGTTTCATTCCCATTGCTACAAAGAAAAATCCAAAAACAAAACCATTCTTGGTATCTCCAAATATTAATAGATACGCTTTGGTCAATATCGAAACCCAGTGGTACTTACTTATCAGTATTTCGCCAAATATTGAATACGCATTGCTCAGACAACCTATCGATAAATATATTATTAATGATATTGCCAATATTGCATTCGGAGAGAATTTCCATTTCAGCAGTATATATACCAATGCTACGGCTACACATGTACCTATAAAAAACCACAACGGAGTCCAGGATCCTATAAAAAGAAATCTTCTTACAAAAATAGCCAGCTTCATCACAAAGCTGGTATTTGTATATTTTTCTGTCATAAAATCCTGAATAATAAGGGGCATATAAATAATAGTCCATACTACATACAGTCCAAAATTCCGCTTCTCATACTTCCACAACATTTTCTCCGGTAAAGTCTCTCTATCGATTTTACTAAAGAAAAAATAACCGGAAATGCAAAAGAAAAGTGGGACTGCCATTCTGGCTATGCCGTTTGATAAAAGTAAATTACCGTAATATGTGTAAGCTGATAATGGTGCACAGTGCAATACAATGATCAAATTTGCCAATATAAATTTAAGAATATCTATTCCCTGATATTGTTTTGTATTCATTTTCTTATCACGTACTTTCTTACTTACACCGGTTCCGAGAACGTATCCGGATGTGCTAAATCAAACACCTCATTGCACGTCATCACGGTCACCAGGTTCTCTGTGTCTGACAAATTAATGATATTATGAGACCATCCCGGGATCATGTATACAGCTTCTATGTTGTCACCGGATACCTCGAACTCCACCATTTCTCCGGTATTAATATTTCTCTCCTGAATCAGACCATGTCCGGCTACCACGATGAACTGCTCCCACTTGCTGTTATGCCAGTGCTGTCCCTTGGTAATCCCCGGCTTGCTGATATTGATAGATACTTGTCCACAATTCAAGGTATGCATCAATTCCGTAAAAGATCCTCGGTCATCTTCATTCATCTTCAAACAATATTTAAACTTGTCTGTAGGTAAATAAGTCAGGTACAGTGAAAAAAGCTTCTTTGCAAAAGACCCCTTCGGCATCTCCGGCATCAGCAGTGACTCCGGCTGCGCTTTGAACTCCTGCAACAGATCAACGATTTCCCCCAAAGTAACCTTATGAGTAACAGGTACACAGCAGTATCTGCCATCTGCTCTCAATACAGTCTCTACACCGTTGAATTCACAATGTTGCTCTTTCCCCTCCAGGAGATCGAACATTCCATCGACAAGATCATCTATGTAGAGCAGCTCCAGTTCTGTTGTTCTGTCATTTACCGTAAATTCTTCATCATTCGCTACTGCCCAACAGAAAGTACTGACTGCAGAATTGTACTTCGGTCTGCTGTGCCCCATCAGATTAGGGAAGCGATATACTGCAACCTTAGCACCGGTCTCTTCGGCGTATGCAAAAAACAGATCTTCTCCCGCCTTCTTGGAACGACCATATTCGGAATCTCCGAATCTTCCTGACAATGTTGCCTGAATGGAAGAAGAGAGCATAATCGTCGCCTTGTTTTCATATTTTTTCATAGTATCAAGAAGCTGTGACGTAAATCCGAAGTTCCCTTTCATGAAATCTTCAAGGTTCTCCGGTCTGTTTACTCCTGCAAGATGAAATACAAAATCTGCTTTTCTGCAATAAACATCCAGTTCTTCTTCCGTGGACTGAATGTCATATTCATATATCTCATCGATGTGTATTGCCGGTCTGGTACGATTCTTATTATCTCTGATATTTTTCAGGTTATTTACAAGGGCTGTTCCTACCATGCCCTTTGCACCTGTGACTAGGATATTCATTGGTTACTGCCCTTTTCTCCACACCATTTTATTAACAACATTTACGTATCCCTGAATGATTCTAACCACTTTCATGGATACGGTCTCATCTGTATAATCAGGACATGGCTTTCCCAGGATTCCTTTCTCCTTCATGTCAATAGCCATATCGGTTGCCTGGAGAAGTTCCTGTGTTGTAATGCCAGCCAGTATAAAATTACCGGATTCTAATGCTTCCGGTCTCTCTGTCGATGTCCGGATGCATACTGCCGCAATAGGATGTCCTATGGACAGGTAAAAACTACTTTCCTCCGGCAATGTTCCGGAATCAGATACGATTGCCAGTGCATTCATCTGAAGCTTATTATAATCATTAAATCCTAACGGCTCATTTACTCTTACCCTGGGATCTAATTTAAATCCGCTTGCTTCCAGTTTCTTCCTGGATCTCGGATGGCAGGAATACAGAATCGGCATATCGTATTTCTCTGCCAGTGCATTGATAGCGTTGAATAGGGATTCAAAATTCTTATCGGTATCAATATTCTCTTCTCTGTGCGCAGAAAGTAAAATATATTTATTCGACTCAAGTCCCAGACGATCCAGCACATCCGATGCTTCAATCTTACTTAAATTGCCATGAAGTACCTCTGCCATAGGAGATCCCGTTACATAGGTTCTCTCCTTGGGCATTCCCATTTCATGCAGATACTTTCTGGCGGGCTCGGAATACGGTAAGTTCACATCGGAGATCACATCCACAATCCGTCGATTCGTCTCCTCGGGAAGGCACTCATCCTTGCATCTGTTACCTGCTTCCATGTGGAAAATAGGAATGTGCAGCCGCTTTGCTGAGATTGCTGACAGGCAACTATTCGTATCTCCCAGCACCAGTAAAGCATCAGGCCTGATCTCTGCCATCAGCTCATAGCTTCTCGCAATGACATTTCCGCAGGTCTGTCCCAAATTGTCTCCTACTACATTCATCCATACATCCGGACCACCCAGATCAAAATCAGACCAAAAAATGTCATTCAGATTCTTATCATAATTCTGTCCCGTATGTGCCACACAACAGTCAAAATATTCTCTGCAGCGCTTAATCGTAGCTGCCAGGCGAATAATCTCAGGTCTTGTCCCTACAATAATCAGCAGTTTGATTGCTCCGTTATTTTTCCACTTAAAATCAAACACTTCTTAGTCCTCCGCCATTCTTTGCTGAATATATGCAAGCTTTGCAATCGTTTCTTTGGTCTCTTCCAGGTTCAACATTTTCGTGTTGTTAGAGTTAAACTCTGTCAGTGTATTTCTCTTCGCATCGCCATCTTTGAAATATTTATCGTAATTCAGTCCACGATTATCTGCCGGTACTCTATAGAATTCCCCCAGATCAATTGCCTTCGCGCACTCTTCATTCGTAAGTAAAGTCTCATACATTTTTTCGCCGTGACGAATACCGATCACCTTGATATCTTCTTTGTTACCGCCGAACAGTTCGCATACCGCTTCCGCCTGGGTTCCAATGGTGCATGCAGGAGCCTTCATGATTAACAAGTCTCCGTTCTCTCCTTTTTCAAACGCAAACAGTACAAGATCTACCGCTTCCTCCAGGCTCATGATAAAACGGGTCATAGAAGGTTCTGTCACGGTAATCGGATTTCCTGCTTTGATCTGATCGATCCACAGAGGGATTACAGAGCCACGGGAACACATAACATTACCATAACGGGTACAACAGATTTTCGTCTTCCCTGAATTACGTGACTTAGCAACAGCTACTTTCTCTTCAATGGCTTTGGTAATACCCATAGCATTAATGGGATATGCCGCCTTATCTGTGGACAGGCAGATGACAGATTCCACACCAGCTTCGATCGCTGCTGTCAGAACATTATCCGTACCGATTACATTCGTTCTCACTGCCTCCATGGGGAAGAATTCGCAGGACGGTACCTGTTTTAACGCTGCCGCATGGAAAATGTAGTCTACCCCGTACATGGCAGAACGTACAGAGTTCAAATCTCTCACATCTCCGATATAAAATTTAATCTTGTCTGCCACTTCCGGCATCTTCGCCTGATATTCGTGGCGCATGTCATCCTGTTTCTTCTCATCACGAGAGAAAATACGGATTTCTCCAATGTCTGTCTTAAGAAAACGATTCAATACTGCGTTTCCAAAAGATCCGGTACCTCCGGTAATCATTAATGTTTTTCCTGTAAATAAAGACATACTTGATATTCCTCCATAGATTGTATTTATAATACTGCTTCTATTTTCTTTTAATAATACAGATTATATCAGACACAACAAGTGTATTCAATATACGTTCTTTTCTTCCATTACGCATACAAACAATACTGGAATGCAAACGATATACGGTAATACATATCAAATTAAAGCACAAGGTCCCGCTAATATGGTGTAAACGATCCATAGGTTTACCTAAAATAACCCACCGCCCCTCTTATTAAATTATCCTTTTTTTCATGTATGTCCTCTTCTGATAAATGAATACATTTAAATTTAATCTTTCTGTCATCATTCCAGTCAAGTTTAATTCCCTGTGAGCTTGCACCCTTGGCTTCGAAAATCACAGTCACATCCAAGTATTCACTTAACTTATTAAAAAAATCCACTCTGTAAGGAGCAGGGATATTTGATAAATACAATATTTTTTCATTTCCACACCAATTCTTGATATTTTTTTTCTAATTCACATGCTGCCATATGAATATCGTATCCATCTTTTTTCAAATAGTCCACATAGTTGGTCCGCTGTCCTTTTATGCTTTGTTTATATTCCATTAGTATTTCTTCAATCCATTTTTTCTTTGACAATTCAACGAATTTTATAGCATCGCCATGGTTCACCTCTTGCGGCACATTTTCCGAGGCAACAGAATGTAAACCATTCGCTTGTGCTTCTATTAGTACTATCCCTAATCCTTCAAATAGCGAGGGAAGAACAAATAAATCCATACAGCTATATAGCATTGCCACATCTTCTCGATTTCCCAGAATCAGTACTCTGTCCGCAATACCACATTTATTAATCTTAGTTTCTATTTTTTCTCGTAATTTTCCATCTCCAACCAAAAGTAATTTTGCATTAGGTATTTCGTTTGCAATCTGCCGGAATACTTCTATCAAAAACTCATGATTCTTTTGATCATCAAACCGCCCCACATGTCCTACTACGAATTCATTCCTTCCTATCCCTAATTCATTACGCTTCTGATTACGCGTCTCACTTGAAAATGCAAATTTTTCAAGTTCTATAGCGTTTCTTACTATTTCAAATTCACTTTCTCCAAAAAGCCATTTCCCAGCATTGTCAGAACATGCAAAACAAGCCGTTGCATATCGTGTGACATTTTTCCTTGCGATCTCATTCAAAAAATATTTTACTTTATTTGTTGTTAAATGATCTGTGTTGTGACTATGTGCTATTCTTACCGGAATGTTACATTGTTTAGCCACTTTTAATATCCAGCAGCTCATGGCATCTACATGAGAATGTATAATGTCATATGAATTTTCCAAAAAAACTTTCTTCAATTCCATACTATATTTTATAGGATTCTTACTTTTTACCGGAAGTCTATATATCTTGCTCCCACACTTTTCAATTTCCGCATCATATACTCCTCTTTCGTATCCATGCACAATAAAATCAATTTGAAACTTTTCCTTGTTCATATGCCGATAGTAGTTCATCATATATGATTCAATACCACCTCGGTTCATTATTCCACCATTTACATATAAAATTTTTATTTTCACCTTCGTCTCGTCCCCACAACTAAACTGTCATTTTGTCTTATCTTTTAGACTATACACAGCCGTATTATATAATATACCAATCGCAACTACTGCAAATGCGATAGGAGTAACCAGCACCCTTTCTGCATATGCCGGAGACGCCGTCATCACATATACCCCCACTAAAGATACAATTATAAATAACGCGGCTTTCATGTATTCCATTCTAATATTAGGATTGGACTTCTCTTTTTTAGATTTAACATACAAAATTATCATTGCAATAAATAAGATCCACATATTTTTAACCATGTAAAATGTTTCTCTTGCTATTCTAAAAAATAATTCTGCTATTAATGTTCGTTGTTCTCCTTCACTTAAAACAATATCTGCCCGGTTGAAATTACCCGGTGCTAATATCATAAAAGCAAATCCAATCAGCGCCCCCACAAAACCTATTATTTCCCATACGTATATAGTCTCTCTCTTATATACTTGGTATCCCACTATTATCACTAATGTCAACAATAACATCGCGCCGCCGGCTTCTAAAGTCCATCCTGAAACTATTCCTCCCAAAAAGGCTACACTCACCTTGATGGCAGATACAACAAAACTATTTTCATATTTCTTGTTGTGTGCTATATGATAATACGGCAGTAAAAATGCTAATATTAACGTGCTCCCCCAAAGATAATTGACACTACTTGTCTGCCACACTATCGTTTCCATCGGATGAGGAATTGCACATAACAATAAAGCATACTCTAATATTAAAAAACAGTTAGACACCTTTTTGTTCATCGCCATATAATAAATCAATAAAACAAACACAATAAAAACCACTGCATTAGCAATATTGAAATACATTTTATCATACATTAAAAAAACTGATCAATAAAATGGACAACACTCCTGCCGCCCCAAATCTCCCAGTGTCTGATTTGAGATATCACAATATCATGCACATTCTCCACTCGCCTATCCGTCCAAAAAATATATTGATAATCCAAATCATCTCCGGATAATGGTGTGATAACATTTGCCCATAAAAAAATTGTGAACATAATTACATTAATTATTGCAAACAATAATTTATTTTGATCGATTTTCTGTTTCATTATATTCTCCGCATTTTTCCTAATATTACTCCCTACCTTCGCATTGCTTTAATCACCTTGTTGCTTCATCTGTTGCAGTTCCTGCATTTCTATCCACATCTCCATATCTTCCCACATATCTGGTGCAACTTTCTTTGCCTCTTCCTTGTCCCAAATTGAATAATATGGATATGTTATTACATTGTATCCCTCATAATTATTTTGGTTTATATATGATTGTATATTTTTGGTTGTCATAAGTAAGACATACGCAGTCATAAAAAATACAATATATTTTCGAATTTGTTTCTCTTCACATGCAAATACAGGAATCAAAATAAGTTCCACTGCTTTCATTGCAGCCCCCATCCTAGAACTAAGCAGCTGCCATGGGAAGAACAGGACAGCTAATATATATCCGCAAAAATAAATTCGATACAATATTCTTAACTGTTCCTCACTAATGATCTGAATATTTCTCCGTGTTTTATGATAAAAATAAGTTATCATAACAAACATCACTGTCCGCTCCGCTAACCCCAGAGGACTAAGCTCTATCGCCTGTATATGATACTGAACTGCACCTATTTTTATAAAAGAAAGCCACTCTGCAGGTATAAAGAACAGTAATATCCCAATTAAAGCTCCTGCTCCCAATCCTCCCCATAATATTTTGTTGTCTATCTTTTTAATAATAACAAGCGGCAATAATGCCAATGCTGAGCTATGAAATGTTGCAAGAATAATACAGGCTATGACATATTTTAACCATTTATCCTCAAAAAGCCATTCCAACATAAATCCCAAGAAAAACGCTATAACAATTCCTTGACGGATTGCCGAGAAAAAATACGTTAAATATATCGTCGGATACATTAAAAGCAAACTAAATAGCTTATAAGGACTGTATTTCATAATTCCTCGTTGAATACACAACATTTGAAATAAAGCGATTACCGCTGCCAATAGTTCAAATGGCAACCCCAATGTTCCGAACACTTCTTGTAAAATTGTATATCCTATTTCTCCATGATCCCGCCTTAAAAAAACATTCATGTACCCAAAATAATCTGTCCCTTGTCCATATCTTAAACATATTGCAATCGTTAAAAACAAAAAAGCAGCATAAAACAAATAATGACGTTTATCTTTCTCTTGTATTTCTATAATTGTAAATAAACTTAATACTATAAACGGAATAAAATACATTTTCAATTTCTCCAATAAATCTATGCTGTTGAATTACTGTACGCACTCTATCATGAGTACCTTACCATAATACCACATTCATGAAAGAATTTCCCAAAATATTCGCATTCCCTTTGCGTCTTATCTCAGGAGGTTCTCATGAACACTACTGAAAAGTTACAACAGGCCAAACTCGACCAGTGGGCTGTCCTTTGCAAAGAACAATCCGAAAGCGGTCTGACCGTCAGACAATAGTGCGAACAGAACGGCTACACCATCCACACCTACAACTACTGGAAGCATCGTCTGAAAGAAAGCTATGTGGATTCTGTTCTCCCGGACACCGTTCCTATTTCCCCACAGATTCCTGCTTCATTACACGAATTGCGCGATTCGCGTGAATCGCCCGAATCGTGTATTAACAGCATGCTCTCCGTCGCACTTTGTGGTGTCAGCATCTCTCTCGATCCTTCAGCCTCTGACGAGATGCTCTGCTGTATCATCACGGCTCTGTGCCATGCTTAGGGATGCGGATCCTTCCTCCTTCTCCGCCCTCTATGTAGTCTGTGGCTACACCGCTATGCGCTACGGCATGGATACCCTCGCTACCATCATCGAGACCCGGTATCACCTGCCCCTCTTTGTTCCCAACTCCCTGTTCCTCTTCCGAGACAGGTGTGCTTCCAGGATCAAAGGGCTCCTCTGGGAGGGGGACGGATTCCTTCTCTTTACCAAACGCGTGGAAGGCGGTCATTTCTCCTGACCACGCAATTCTGCGGAGACCAGAAAGCTTACACCGGAACAGTTTGACTGGCTCATGAAGGGGGCTCCATTGATCCCCTCATCAAAGAGCACCATCCTTCCCGTGCTTCCTGAGTTTGTGTAAAACAGAGAAATTTCTGAACGGCTTTTCAGCCTTTTTACTGTGCCATGGGACTCTGTACGACCTTTGTGATACCTTGTATCAGGTCTTTACAGACTCCTACGGGTACAGTTCTTTTTTCTTTCCGCCTCTGCATTTCCACCTCTGCTTCCCTTCCTGGCTTTGTTCTATCCATAGTCATTATGACGAACATCCCGTTCCCCGAAAATAGCATATTTACGGCATTTCTGTTGTAATACTTACAGAAATGAAACGAAGTGTAGCATGACAGATTTCGCCAGTCTTACCGAAGAATAACTCAATCAGATGGATAAACATGTCCTCATTACCATCATCAAAGGACTGCAGCTGAATACCATCAGTTCCCAGCTAGATATAATTTCAAGTCAGCTGCGATAGAGTATCTCTGATTGCACGATTTAATTCGGCAAGGGAGAAGAACTGTTCATCCCGAAGTGCTGCTGTAATCCAGGTAGAGATATTTCCTACCGTTCCTTCAGTGTCAGCATTCGACTTATCTTTGGGAGTCCTGACACGCGCCGGAATAATAGCAGTGCCATAATGCTCAGCCTGTTCCTGATAAGTTTCATTGATCTGCTGGTCTTTCGTACGCACTCTATGGAGCGTTTACCTATTGAGCAAATTGCTAAAGAGAAGCATCATACATTTAAAACGATTTGAATCCTAGTTACTCTGTAGAAAATAAGCATTACCATGCACGTATTCCAGGAAAGTTGGCACCCTATGAAGCTGAAGTCATTAAGTTGCGGTGCGAAGGCATGACATACCCCAGTATACACAAAATAATCAGTGAAAAAGGGTATGCGGGTCAGGTGCTTCTTTAAAAATGTTTATTCAAAAAGAAAAAATTCGTTGCATGTCCTCTCAAAAAGAAGAGGCTTGTTCTGATTATCAGCCGAAAGAATACGTACAACGCTCTATCCATCTTCCCCCAATAATATTATCCTTAATCTCTGGAAAAAATATCTCTCGTATATACTTTTTCTTTAACATCATCCAACTGTTCATCATAACGGTTTGCAATGATTGTGTCGCTCAGTATTTTAAATTCAGCCAGGTCATTTACTACCAAACTTCCAAAAAATGTTTCCCCATTTTTTAAAGTTGGTTCATATATTATGATTTTTGCACCTTTAGCTTTTATACGTTTCATAACTCCTTGAATTGAGCTCTGCCTAAAATTATCTGAGTTACTCTTCATTGTCAAACGATAGACACCTATAGTAACTTCTCTTTCTCTAGTACTATCCCATGAACTATTCGCCGTATAATACCCAGCCATCTCCAAAACCCGGTCTGCTATATAATCTTTTCTTGTTCTATTACTTTCAACAATTGCCTGAATTAAATTTTCAGGGATAGTATCATAATTTGCCAAAAGCTGTTTTGTATCTTTAGGCAAACAATATCCACCATATCCAAAACTGGGATTATTATAAAAATTTCCTATACGAGTGTCTAAACAAACACCTTTTATAATTTGACATGAATCCAACCCTTTTGTTTCAGCATATGTATCCAATTCATTAAAGAAACTAATTCTCAATGCCAAATACGTGTTTGCAAATAATTTTACAGCTTCTGCTTCTGTAGACCCCATAACCATCGTTTCGATGTTTTGTTTAATTGCACCTTCCTGCAGCATTTCTGCAAAACCGTATGCAGCATCTACTAAATATTTATTCTGCAGATCTGTTCCAACAATAATTCTAGACGGGTACAAATTATCATATAAAGCCTTCCCCTCTCTTAAAAATTCCGGACTGAAAATTATATTATTGCATTTCTTATTTTCTCTAATAGTCTGAGTATACCCTACCGGAACAGTCGATTTAATTATCATTACTGCATTTGGGTTCACTCGCATTACTAAATCAATAACACTTTCAACAGCCGAAGTATCGAAGAAGTTCCTTTTAGGATCATAATTTGTTGGTGCTGCAATAATAACAAAATCAGCATCTGCATAAGCCATTTCCGCATCCAATGTTGCTGTCAAATCTAATGATTTTGTGGCTAGATATTCTTCCAATTCCTTATCTACAATAGGAGATTTCTTTTTATTTATCAGTTCAACCTTTTCAGGTATAATATCCACCGCATACACTTTATTATGTTGTGATAGCAATACTGCTAATGATAAACCTACATACCCTGTTCCTGCAATTGCAATCTTGTATTTTTTATTCATATTTCCTTCCTCAAATTCTTTTCACTTGAACCGATTCAATTCTACATATAGAATTCTTTATACCATTCTGCAAAATTCCTCAGTCCAGCTCGTAATGATGTACTGGGCTTAAAATTAAATTTTTCTTCTAACTTCGTTGTATCGGCATATGTTATTGGGACATCTCCAGGTTGCATAGGCACCAGTTCTGTATGTGCTTCAATATCAAAATCTTTAGGCAATACCCCTGCTCTGACCAACTCTTGCTGCAGAATTTCTACAAAATCCAAGAGATTTTCCGGATGATTATTACCGATATTATAAATTGCATATGGCGGAATTGGCAGTCCATCTATACCTGTTCTTTTTTCTGGCGGCATTTTTATTACTCGTATAATGCCCTCTATAATGTCATCAATATACGTAAAATCTCTCTTGCAGTTTCCGTAGTTAAATAACTGAACCTTTTCTCCCGCCAGTAATTTATTAGTAAATCCAAAATATGCCATATCAGGTCTCCCCGCCGGACCATATACCGTGAAAAAACGCAATCCCGTGGATGGTATATTATATAATTTACTATACGCATGAGCCATTAATTCATTACTTTTCTTCGTTGCTGCATAAAGCGATACCGGATTATCTACTTTATCCTCCGTTGAATAAGGCACCTTACTATTAGATCCATATACTGATGAACTTGATGCATATATTAAATGCTCTACACCACTGGTGTTGTCATAAGAATGTCTGCACGCTTCTAAGATATTATAGAATCCTACAATATTGGATTGTATGTATGCATCTGGATTAGTAATACTATATCTAACACCAGCTTGTGCCGCAAGATTTACCACTATATCTGGCTTATATTCTGTAAACACAGATGCAACTAATTGCTTATCCGCAATGTCGCCCTTTAAAAACCGCCAACTGTTCTCCGGTTTATTTTCAATTGCTCTATCAATCTCATCTAACCTAAATTTTTTAATTGACACATCATAATAATCATTAAGATTATCAACTCCTACTATGGAAATATGTGTAAAATTTTCAAATAATTTTTTAACAAGATTAGCACCTATGAAGCCGGCAGCACCAGTAATTAATATTTTTTTATTTTCTAAATTTATATTGTTCATTTTCCCTCTAAAAATCAGTTTTTCAGTCTATAACTATCTTTTTGTCTTTGCTAAATACCGAATTTTTCTTATAATAAGTTTAGCATAAATCATGCATTTTGTGGTTCCTATACCTTTTTTCATAGGTGAACCATCTGAATAAATTCTACTGTTTATTTTATTGCCATCATATATATGTCTTGCCTGCCATAATTTATGATTTTCTTCGTAATTATCCATTTTATCTTCTATTATTTTTTTCCATGAATTACACTCAAAGTCGGGATTCTGCTTTGCATTTTCACTCCATTCTCCTGAACATTCCAAACGATATATTCCATCTTTTAACACAACCCCCCAGTGTTCAATTGTCTGTCCTAATTCAACAGAAAAATTTTGATGGTCTTCTAGCAATACATACTCATGTTCATCTGAAAGTAATGATTTTCCGTCAATTTCTTTTGGTATAACTTCTCCAACCATTTCACATACCGTCGGGAAAAGGTCCAAATTTGAGCACAATTTTGAATCCGTTTTAAGACTATTATCTCCCTTTTTTCTTATAAACATAGAAGTTCGAATTCTATCTGTGTCTAACAGGTACTCTCTTTTTTCACATTCATAGCGGAAACCATGGTCTGAAAAAAATATAATATAATCAAAGAAATCCGCATCATATTTTTGAAAAAAGCGCTGCATCATATTTGCCACAAATGCGGCTCCCTTATTTAAGGATCTTTTTGTATAGCCGTAATTATCCAATATGCTGTGTAAATCTTCAAAATGAAGAAATGTAAACGAATTTTCTTTAATATTTAATTGATTAAGAAAATCATCAAAATACATCCCCTTGGTATATTTTTCAAATGGACTCGGTAATGTTCCGATAATACGCTCTGCTTCTTTTATAAATATATTAAGTTGATATTCTTTGTTCTTTAACGTATTCCAAACATGATTTTGTGTCTTTAAGAATTTACCAGGATACTTCAATCTATTGTCACATCCATTTGCCCTTGGGTACAAACCGGTCCACATACAAGCAAAACTTCGCGGAGTATCCGGTGCCGGAGTATAGCAGTTCGTATAAAATGTTCCTCCTATATCCAACAACATCCTATCAATATCTGTTTGTGCTGCATTAGGATTAGCAACGTTAAGATAGTCAGCTCCTAACATATCTACAAAAATGGCTAATATTTTCATTATTTTGTATTATACCTCCGTGTCATTTATATATAAAATACAATCTAACTATTGTCCTTTAGCCAGTCTATGTTCCTCATTATTAATCTGCTTAATAAAATAAAAAATAGTCGTTGGGTATATAAACTGAATTAATGCCACTCCACCTTTTCTGAATTTTTGCTTTCTGGCTATATAAAATAAAAGTATTCGTAACTCCATGAGATACTTTTGAGAGTCATATCTATGACTTTTATTATTCTCAGCAACCAACTGTTTAATAAGTTTATTATACTCACTTAAGGAATGTTCTAGATTCTGTTTGCACAAGTCTATGTATTGCTGCTTCTGCGTTTCATCAAACGATCCCACTTGCTCCAACATTCGAATTCTAATAATATCTGTATATTCTTCCTGATTTGCTTTATTTTTAACGCTAATTTGATTGGGATGCACTCTATAGTATAATAATACTTGAGGAAGAACCTTTATTTCGCCACGTTCTATGCACCTTGTCCAAAACTCATAATCCTGTCCCTTTAATATCCTTTCGTCATATCTTAACTCTCCAATTTTATCTGCGCGCAAAAAAGCCGTAGGATGTATTACACCATCATTGCGAAAAGAGAGTCTAATTCTCATGACTTCGTGGTCTTCACTATACCGATGAAATATAACTGTATCTTCGCCGATTATTTTAGCCTTGCTTCCCAGTACTACTGTTTCCGGATGTTTCTCCATATATTGAAGCTGGAGTTCAAATCTTTGCGGTAATGAGATATCATCCGAGTCCATTCTTGCAATATACTTTCCTGTTGCTATATCCATACCTCTGTTTAGGCTTTTGGTAATTCCCATATTCCTATCATTTTTTATATGTTTAATCCTCTCATCCTTATATGATTCAATTACACCTGTTGTTTCAACATCAGATGCATCATTGACAATAATAAATTCGAAATTTTTGTATGTTTGATTCAATATGCTCTCTATTGACTCACGCAACATGCCTTCTTCTGTATTATATACCGGCATGACAACTGATACCATTATTTTTTCATTCATACACTTCTTCTACCTTTTCACATTTTCCGTTCTCGATTTTGTATACAATATCACACTTTTGTATCGTTGTTAATCTGTGTGCAATAATTAGCATTGTTTTCTCTCCTGCTAAACTATTGACTGTATCCATAATTGCTTTTTCTGTATCAACATCAAGAGCAGATGTCGCTTCATCAAATACCAAGAACGGAGGATTATTATATAATGCTCTTGCAATCCCTATTCTCTGTCTTTGTCCTCCGGAAAGCTTAATGCCGTTTTCCCCTGTTACAGTGTATTCCTTCTCTGGCAATTTGTCGATAAAATCTAATATCTGTGCTTTTTTTAAACATTCCCTCACTTTATTGTCATCAATATTTTGCTTAGGAATTCCAAATGCAACATTCGCCCTAATGCTATCCTCGCATAAATAAATGATTTGAGGAATATAACCGATTTGTGAAGCCCACCATTCATGTTCACAGAAAATATCATGTCCATCAGCAGTAATCGTTCCAGCATATGGTTTATGAAGTCCAAGAATAATATCCGCCAGAGTGGTCTTTCCTGAACCTGTTGTGCCTATGAATGCAACCGATTTATTGGCCGGGATTTCTAGTGACATATGCTTAAATAAATCATTCTGAGTGTCTTCAAAATGAAATGAAATATCATCAATCTTTATTCCCTCAGTGAGTGTTTGACTTTCATCATTGCTCTCAATCATTATATTCGAATAGATTTGCTGAGCATCCCTTTCATTATTCTTCATCTGCTCATATATAGAATATAGTCCTTGTTCATTATATCTAATATTATTTAAATGTGTTGCAAAACTAGAAATGCTCGGCATAAGCTTCATTGCAGCCATAGCAAATAATGCTAAAGTCGGTATATATAATGTAATATTTTCCCCCTGAATTGCCAGTACTGCCACATAAAAGAAGCCCAATCCCATAACGACCGCATTAAGTACATATCCTGTCACTAATGATATAAAGCTAAAACGCCCCTCATTTTGCGTAAATTTCTTATTATGATACGAAAATCTCTCTACAAAAAATGGCTGTTTTTCTGTTGTCAAAACAGTCTTTAAACTTCCTACGAACTGTTGTGTCCATTGTAACATTGAGGTATAGTGTTCTGAATACACTTTCGACAACTCACTTGTTTTTTTAGCTATAGGTCTATTCACTAATACCGTTAGTAATCCTAATATGACAGTAGAAGATACAGTCAATAGAATATTTTCCGCCAATAATACCGCTGCAATTAGAACGAGTGTAATAAAATTAATAATGACATTTAAGCAGGAGTCTATTACTCCAAATAGCCGACTAACATCATTTATACATATTCTTTGAATAGCTGATGTATTAGTAGCGGTAAAATAGGAATATGGTTTATTTGCGATTGTTGAGAAAAGATTAGTAGATACATATGCCTTGCTTTCAGCCAAAAAACGATAGCGCAATCCATTTACAATGAGCATATATACATTTCTAAAAATATATGAAGCAGCTATAATTATCGCATATATAGCAATTGCTTCTGAAAAATTACTGACTGTCAAATATTTTTCCAGTAGTATATAATAACTATTTGTAGCGTAATTATCAACGCTGGTAATAAGTGATGTTAATGGTAATATTGCATAGGTAAGCGCAGTGTCAATCAAAGCACCTAAAACCATCAGAAAAGCAAAAAGTACAAATTTTATAGCTCTTCTCTTTCCTAAAATATATACAATTTTTTCAATCATCCTAAATCTCCTTTTTATATCCCTTCTTAACCACTGTTATCAATCCCGACATCATTTTTTGCTTAATTGTACCTATATTACACCAATAAAAAAGGTTGTACCAAATTGATGATTTTTTCTTCCATGCTTCTGTAAGTAATATTTTTTGAATTCCTTTATATTGACTTTTAATTGTCTCCAGATCAATATTATTGGTTAACGCCATTTCCATCCTATAGTTCTTTGTTCTTCTATCTAATTTGGACTTTTGAATATTCTCCATTAAATATTTAAAGAAACTAGCTTGAACTTTTAAAATATAATTTTGCGCCTTTTGATCCTCTTTCAAATATTTTTCTTTTAATATCTTCAAGTTATCGATATGCTGTTTTAGCGTTTCCCCCATAGTATCCGGACACCTGCCCGTTAAGGAATCGTGATCACATATCCATGTATATCCCACAAAATCTGATACATATACTGTTGAAACCACTTGCATACATGCATCATTAAACAAACAGTCTTCCGCAATTTTACTTTCAACATCAAACGAAATATTATTACTTCTTATAAATTTTTTTGAATATATATGATTCCAAAGTGCTGCATCTCCAATTATTTTCTCCTCAAAGACAGCTTTAACATAATCTTTACCCGAAACATAAATTTTTTTTTCATTAACCCGCAGCATTATCTTTTTGGAAGAAAAAAAGGTCTGATAACTCAATACATACATATCATATTTCTTTTCTTGTTCCAAAAGTTGCAATATGTGTTGAAAATATCCTTTGCAAACAACATCATCACTATCTATAAAAGTTATAAATTCTCCTTGCGCTTTATCTAATCCCAGCTGCCTTGCACTTGCTGCCCCACTATTCTTTTGTTGATAAATTCTAATTTCCGGATATTCTTTCATATAATCGCATAAAATACTATATCCATTATCTAAAGAACCATCATCAACAAAAATCAATTCCACATCCTTGTTGAGTTGATCTTTGATACTATTGAAAAGTCTATCCAGATACGCCTGCGCATTATACACCGGAACAATCACACTTAATAACATTAAATCCCCCATTAACGTCCAAATATTTTTCGTAATGTTTTGCCACGTGTTGTATTTTTAGGAAACCATTTCCCTAATATTGTATTTACAATCGCAACTTTTATATTATGGATTTGCGAAAAATGCCACAACATTAGTCCAATGCCGCTTTTTTTCTTGTAAATATAACACAACCATTTTTTAGACCATATATTCTTCTGTATTTCTATAGCTCTCAAAGTGACAACCTTTTCCAAAAGTAACTTATTACATTTGATTTTGTCAATAAAATTATCATTGTGAAAAATGTTCTCATCCTTAACCACCTGGAAAGTATAATATTCACTTTCATAATATAATTCTGTATATTTTTTCTCATTAATTTTCATTACTTGCATTGCATCTCTGAGCAAAGCCAGTCTGGCTGCTGCTGATTCAACCGAACTCTTAAAAAAATCTTTTCTTTTAAAGAATTTTGTTGTCGAATGAATATAATAATCCTCTTTACGATACATATATCCAATGTAGCTAAGACTTACGATAGAATCCAAATATTTTAAACACGCAGTATTGAAATGTCCATCTTCAGCTGTTTTAAATTCATGAAATTTTAAATGATTATCTTTAATAACACTGGTATTATATGCCTTACAGCATACGCCACCAGTCCCCCCTCTATTTTCAAGTATATACTTTATATAATCTCTACCGGTAAAAATTTGATCCCCTGCATTCGAGCGTATTTCATCTCCATCACCAAAAGTCATGCTATTCCATACTACAAGGCTTACTTGCGAGGAATTAGCTATCGCCTCCACTATTCTTTCTATACAATCCGGCAATAAATAGTCATCACTATCTACAAATGTAACAAACTCTCCTTGTGCTACTTTTAACCCTGCATTACGTGCAGCGCTCGTGCCCTGGTTTTCTTGCCTGATCACAACAACGCGAGATTCACATTCCTCATATTTTTTTAATATAGTATTTGTAGAATCCGTGGAACCATCGTCAATAATAATTATCTCTATATTATTATAGGTCTGCTTTAATAAGCTATCAATGCATTCCTGTATATATTTTTCACCGTTGTATACTGGTACTATTATAGATATTTTTATAGTTTCCTTTTTTATCATAACTGATCGCCTTCACTCATATTTTATTAGTATTGTAATACTAATTATCAGTCTTTTTTATCCCATTACAATTTTTTTAATTTATAATGCTGTTCATGACTATTTTCTATAATCTATTCTACATTTTCCATGTTATATTACCTTTTAGCAACTTCGCAGGTCTCCCCCCATAAATCGCATTTTTTTTATAAACACCTTCTGTCAACAAGCTCCCAGCTGCAATAACGCAATCGTGCTCTATATGTACTCCTTTTAATAAAATACATTTTGCTCCAATCCATACATGATCTTCTATAATAACATCTTGGGCGCAATTAATAGTTTCACCACTATTTACATCTATTATCTTATGCGCATCCTCTGCGCGAATAAAAACATCTGGTGCAAATAGGCAATCTTGTCCTATCATCACATCAGCTCCGTTTCCTGCACCTATATAGCATCCCTGATAATCTGAGAAAAAATAGGTGTTTTTCCCAATATGTATGGTATTATTATCGCCAAACATCACTATTGTCACTCCCTGTAATATGCAGCATTTATCTATTACTATTCTATTATTATTTCCAACAATAGAAATGCTTCCTTCCAGCATTCGAGCTGTGACTCCAAATTCAATAACATTACCATTTCCCCTAACATCAAATCTAACTTTTCTTAATTCTGCCATTTGCGCATGTATTTTATTATGATATTTTTGATGTTCTATTCTACGATATGGAAAAATCTCCCAAATAGGTCTTGGTAAATGTCCTCGAAATTCGTTGTGCCCTGTTAAATAATTATTTATAAAGCACAAAATTTTAGTTTTAAGCATAACTGTCCTCACTTCTACACATGGCTGTTATTCATTTTAAAGATTTGTATTTCACAATCCATTCACGAGGTCTACTTAATAGATATATTACGTATGCCTTCAGTCTTTTTAAAAAAGGTGGGCGAAACATCCTTTGGATTCGATTCATGTTCTGCTCATTCTTTGGTATACCATATGGAGGTGCTTCATCCTCTATCCCCCTTATTGAAACGTCGATTGCAAATCCATTTTTTTTCAATAAATCTATTGCATATGGGGTCCAACGTCCTCGGTGTATTGCTCCTCCCCAATCATCTCTATACTGGAACGCCCTATTTTCTCTACTGCAAACAGCATAAAAGTCTTCTAAATACCTACTGCTTCTTTGACTTCCATATACTTCCCATTCCCATGCTGACTCATGGGGGCGAATATAGCTTATCAGTTTATCTTTTCTCCACAATGCAGCTTGCGTATTCAATTTCCATGCTCCATTTTGGCTTCTTTTTGCATAACCTAAATATTTATCAGACCTCTTTTGGTTTGGGTCAGAAGAAGGGATAAAATAAAATACCGCTATATTTTTATCCTGTCTCATATATTCATAACATCTTACAATCTCTGCATAATTTACTCTGTCTGTCAGGAAAAAATCATCTAACAAAAAAAGAACATAATCATCTTCTACCCTATTTAATGTATCAATTAATCTTTTTCCCCAATGAACCTTGGTCCCTGGTTTATAAAGCTGATAACATTTAATATTTAGTCCATCGTGAGTATATGCCTTCGATTCTGTATTCAGCACAATAGGATAATCAACCACTTCTGGCCATTCCTTTTTTATAATCGAAAAAAAAGGATTCCATAAATCTTCATATGCATCACAGCTTGAAACTAATACTGTAAATTCACACCGTTTTTTGGGAATAACCTCTCCATATTTCTTCTCCATCTTATCTCATCCTTATAATTGATAAAATTATGTTTTATAACCGAATCCACCCGTCTACCCAAATATCCTGGTTACTCTTTCCATTCATCCATTTTGAAGGAGCTATTACTGTTTTGGATATATTATGTCCTAAATATGCTCCCCACCAGCTAAATGAGCTATTGGCAATAATATGATGCTTACAACACGCCATCAAATACATGTCATACCAATCTGGATAATCCATGCCGATTACATTTGAAACTACCATCATATTACTAATATGAAAATTTTGTTTTATCCACTCCGGATCATCTGAGAAAAAAACAAATTTGCACTTTGGATATATGTTTTTTATATAATGAATAGCCTTATTATAGTAATCAATGGTGCAGATGTTTCCAAATAATTTTTGACCTTCCTTGCTCAAATAATCTCCTCTTCTCACATGTACACTAACTGTTTCATTTATTAAAAGGTCTTCTGCAAATTGATTTATTTTTTTATCCGAAATTGGTGCAAAGGTAAAATCCTCTTGTATCTCATCTGCAATATCTGACCAGTATTTTTCACATTGCCAATAACCCTTATACAAGCATTCCCATCTTTTCATACAGTGCGAATCATATACACCATCAGCCTTTTCCCATTCTAAAATTCTGAAAAAAGGAACCACTCTTTGCATAATCTTTTGTATAATATTACGCTTTTTGTATTTTTCCAAAAGCATCTGGGTCATAACACTTTCATTATCATACAACAGCTTTACATTCGGAAAAACATCTTCCAAAACATAAGGCATAACTTTTTCTTTATTGTAATGAGAACAATCCGCTAAAACCACCTTAGTATCTTTAGTATGCTTTTTATAAAAGGCATATTCAAACATCTGGTTTCCTAATCCACCACTAAAACTAACTACCTTTATTTTTCCTCCGAGTTTTCCAAAATTGTTTTTTCCCATTTTATTGCTTGAATCCTTTATTTTTTCATAATGTTTCTAATGCTGTCAACAAATTACCTACTTCATTTTTTAAAGTTTCAATACTGTTTGTATCTATTGATCTAATATAGTTGTTTTGTATCTTTAAAGCAGTCTCCGTATCATTTCTTAATATTTCATCACAAGTCTTTGCCCATTTTTCTACATCATCATATTTTATATTCCAGCCATTCGTTTCATCTAAAAACTCCCTTGTATTTTCAAAAGCAGAAGCAATGATAGGTCTTTTTGATACCCCTGCTTCAAAAATAGGACGTGCCTGATGTGCCTCCTGGCTTGGGAAAACAACCAGGTCACATGCTACAAAATATTTTTCCACTTCATCTGTTCTTCCCCGAAGAATCAACTTGTTTTCTAAATTATTCTCTTTTATATATTGTTCTACCCAATAATTAACATCTTTTCCTCTCCACCTTTGAATTTTTTGTCTTATCCCTCTTAATCCCGATTTAGGTGCTGTTGCTTTATTATATTGCAATATAATAAGTTTGGCATTTATCTTCATAAAATTAACAGCTTGCAAGATTACTTCTATGCCTTTTAATGTTGAGATTCCCCCTGTATATAGTATTAGTTTTTCATCACATGGTAATTTCAATTCTCTTCTTGTTTCATTCTTATTTATTTTTTCATACAAAACAGGATCTACTTTATCTGTAATTTTCACATATTTGTCAAAGTTTTTCCCCGTCTGCATCATATCATATTCCGATAAAAATACTATTTTATCAAAATCACGATTCAGCTTACTCTTTATATATCGAGTTCTTACTCCAAACATTCCATGACAATACGTCTCCCGGTCAAAACAAACCGTCTTGGCACCCGCTCGTTTTGCAATTTTTCCAATCCAGAACAAAGTCATGGAATTAACAATTACGATATCAGGTTTTTCTTCTTCTATCACATTTTCTATCGTTTTCTTTGCACGCAGCAGATCAAAAACATTATGTATATGTGATATAGAAAAAACATTATAATGATAACCGCTTACATGCGTATAGGTACATGTACACGGAATTTCATTCCGCACCTTTACTCCCATAGCTTCAAATTTGGAAGCTAAATCTCCCTCTCCATCTGGCATACAAACGGTGATATCATATGATTTTTGAGGTATATTTCCTACAATTTGTAGTGCAGACAAGCCGGCTCCTACCGATATTGTATTATGATGTATAAAAAGCACCTTTTTCATAGTAAGAGTTCCAATTCCTTTACTATTTTTTTTGCTTGAATTTCCTTATTTTTGTTATCAAGGACAAATCTTTGAGCTGCCATTCCTCTTCTTTGTAATTCACTTGGATCCATTTCTAACAATACTTTCAGCGTTTGTGCATAGCCATCTACTGTTTCCTCTTCAAACAAGAAGAGATATTTATAGTATTCTTGTGGCAAGCCAGGCAACCTTGTCATTACTACCGGTGTACCAGACAGCATATATTCCATCGTTTTGGACGGAAAAGAATATTTAGTATATTCGCCATCCGAAGTTCTCGGATTGACAAGCAAAGTTGCCTCTCTTTCTTTTTCCTCAATCACTTTTTTAGGGCACACACCGCAATATACTATTTGACTATATTTTTCACATATTTTCTCTAACTGTTCTCTATAATTTCCGTCTCCATATATATGCAGTTGCGCATTAGCAACGTTTGCTTTTAAAAAAGATTTCACCAGAATCTCTATTCCATACTCAATCTGCAACGATCCTGCGTACATGCATATCTTAATTCCATCTTTATTTTCAAATATGTTCTGTGCAGAAGTATCACAAACTCCTTCTATTATACATTGTGGTCTTAATTTTGCATTAATAATTTTTCCCATCTCAGATGTTAGCAAAATATATCTGTCATATCTGCGCATGAGCCACATAACAAATTTATCTTTTATTTTACCTATTGTCCTTTTATCCTTTTCTCCCAAGTACTGGGGAAAATCCGTTACGATTGCAATATTGGAATACTTATAAAAGATTTTCATCGTTACGCATAAAATCGAAAAGTTTATACTTAAGGCATCACATATCAATATGATTTTTTCACTTTTGCTTTTTTCTCTAATTAACTTCATGCAAGAATATAAGAAGCCTAAATACCCCGCTCTCTTAAATCTATTTTCCACAAATATATAATTAATATTATTTTCTTTTTCAGCAGTTTGGTAAACTCCCAGCTTGTCTATCACGACTTTGGGCACAATACAGTTCACTTCAATCTCTTCAATAGATCCTAACCCTTCTGCCAATAATTTATTAAATGTATATGCCGGGCTCACAGCTCCGTTAGGATATAATATTTCATAATATTTCTGCGGGCATACAGCTGCCAAATAATATATAACCATTTCAGTCTTTCCTATTTTTCATTGCATATAGTATAAATTCTTTCCAATACTCCATCCACATCCCCAACTTTTATTACGTTTTCTGGAGGTACGGACTCTACACTTCCTCCCGTCTGATAAGTCACGCATGGCGTTCCACAAGCTTGTGCCTCCAAATTCGTAGAAGGATATGTGTCTTCGTAAGTAAGATTCAAGTATACATCTGCTGCCGTATATATTTGTGCCAGTTCACTTGCACTATTCACCCGGCTGATTCCTATAATGTTAGATGGCAAATTTGTGATTTGATTCTTTTTAAATCCTACCATAACAATTTTATAAGAATCATTTATTTTTTCTGCTAACTGCAGAAAATCGTATAGCCCTTTTCTTTTCTCCCAAATACTGGCAACACCTAAAACGATTTTTTTATCCTGCAAATTATAGCGATCTCTGAAATCACTGGGTGTAGGGCAAAAAGCTGATGTATCAATTGTATTATATCGTACTTCAACTGGATATTCTTTTAGAAAACCTCTTTCAACCTGTTTCTTCAGCCATTTTGAAGGCGTGATAATGGTCAGATCTTTTACTCCGGTAAAGGCAATCTTCTTGCGTTCAAAATTTTCATAGGCATTGCCTTTGAAATAACAGGTCGGATATCTTCTCGTTTGACAACAATAAGCGCAATGTTCCAGCCATTGATCACATTGTGGTACAACAAAATGTGTACAGTGACCCGTAAATGACCAGCAATCATGTAATGACCATATTACTTTAACATTTTTAGATTTTATATAATTAAATAGTATTTCTATATTAATATAATAGCCATGTAAATTATGAAGCCAGATCACATCCGGATTATATTTTTCAATCCATTTAACTAACCTTTTGGTAGCAAGTTCTGACCCAAATCCTTCTCCATCAAATAGTCTTGTTTTCATGGCATGAAGATACAGATCTAGCTTTGTTCCTATTTGATAGGTTTGAATATCATCCACATTTTGTTTCACTCTTCCCCAGGCTATTGCACATTCATTTCCTTCGCTCATTAACTTTCTACAGGTTTCTGCAACAATTCTACCGGTACTTCCATATCCTGCAACAGAATTTATAAAAAGATATTTCATGCTTTTTCCCTTTCTATATACTTCTTTTCTATTTCCCCATAGACTTCTATTGCCATTCTTTCTATAGAGTAATGTTGCATTCTTTGAAGAGCGCATTCTCCCATTCGAAGTCTTTTTTCTTCATCATTATATAGTATTTCTATTTTTTCTTTTAACGCATTTGCATTTGCCGGTGGAACAACATATCCATTTTTTTCATCCTCTATCAACGTGATTGCTGAAACGCAGGTTGTAGTTGATATTACCGGAACTCCCATTGACATTGCCTCTAAGTTGACCAATCCCCATGTATCATATAAAGTGGGCAAAACAAACAAGTCTGCCGCTTTATAATATTCTAATAAGCTTTGCTTATCCATAAAGTTCTTAAACAACACATTTTGAAGATTAATTTCCTCACATAATTGTTCATACTCCGGTTTACATTCCCCTCCTATAATAATTACCTGAATGTCTGCTTTCATACCGGCAATTGCCTGAAGTAAATATATTATTCCTTTTCTGGGAATAAATTGTCCTATTGTAAGGAGAACAAATTTTTTATCTAAACCTAGTTTTTCTTTGATTTGTTCCTTGTATTCCTTAGACAACATTTGATTTAATATTTCATTTTCATGCATCGTTGTGAACGGAAATCTTCTAAGTTGTTCAATTTCCGCTCCATATTTCAGGAAATAATCATCTTGTGATTTTCCTGTACTAAAATAAAGATCTGCATTTTTCATCACATGATGTTTTAATCGTTCCTTAAGTCCCCATCCAGTGCCCACAAAAGCCCCCTCGCTCTGGATACAATAAGGTATTTTATGAATTCGCATATATTCTTGTGCAATAATCCCTGTAGGAGTACACGGGTTCGAAATAAGAATAATATCCGCCTTTTGCTTTCGTATTTGAGATACTATAGATAAGTTTATTGAAGCCTCAACTCCAAAATGTATACCTTTCAGAATAATAGCCTTACAATTTTTAAACTTGTAAAAATCCCAGCTTTTATCCCTCTCTGATGAGCTCTTTCTTTCGAAAACAGCAACCAGTTCGCAATACTTACCCAATTCTTCTAAATAGTCTACAGTATACGGAAATGGTACGTTTGTAATAAATAGTACTTTCAAATTTATTTCTCCCTCTCGCACATTCTTAAAAAGGCTTCTACATCATCAAATGACTCAGCAACTTCCTGCAATTTTTCATCTGTATAATTCCACCATTCAGTATCAAGAAGCTTTTGTTTTATAAGTGTGTCAAATCGGTCTTTTATCTTATGTGCAGGATTTCCTGCCCATATCTCATACGGTGCAATATCCTTTGTGACAACTGCTCCCATGCCTACAACAGCTCCTGTTCCTATTTTAACACCGCTTTTAATAAAGGCTCCATCTCCGATCCACACATCATGTCCAATTATTGTACGTTCAAATTGTTCAAATGAATGCATTGCAAATTTCTTTTTAATATGATCCTTCTCTTTCAAAAATACTGTCGATGTTGATACATGATGCACCGGATGTGCAGCACCACCTATTCGGATATCTGCTCCTAACGAACAATAATTACCCATTATAGTATTTACAATCACACAATCATAGCCGATATCCGTATATCTTCCTACAGAAGAGTCTATGATTTGCGTTCCGGCACACACTCCCGCTGTCTTATCAATTTCGGAATTTCTAATTGCCCGCATATGTGCTTTTTTTACTATTTTGGATAAATAATATTCTAGCATATTCCACCTGTTCTTGTATTTACATCTGGTATATTCCATTCCGGACTAATTCTTCTTCTGTCGGGAACGTAATTAATACTGCTTTCAATTTTCCATAGTAGACAAAGAGACTGCCTCCGGCAGCAGCATGCGCCCTTCCCTCTTCAATTGCCTTTTTTAAATCCTGTATATTGCCAGCTCCACCACATGCCGTAACCGGTATTTTCACTACATCAGTCACACTCTTAATCAAGGGGATATCATATCCTTGCATCATACCATCACGATCTACTGAATTCAAAAAAATTTCTCCTACCCCTTTCGCTTCCATCTGCCTTGCAAGCGCAACCGGGGAAATATCTATCACTTTACTTCCATCTCTTATTACGCATTTATATTCTCCGCATCTCTTAACAGCGTCAATAGAAGCTACCACACTTTGACTTCCGACCAACGCTATAGCTTCTTCCACCATCTCTATATCTTCTATTAACGCAGTGTTAATAACCACTTTTTCATAACCGATAGCTATTAATCGGCGTACCTGTTCAACATTTGTAATCCCACCCCCATAACTCAAAGGCATAAAAGCTTCACTGGCGATATCTTGTAACAATTCCCAATCAGGTTCCTTACCCTTTTTAGTTGCAGAGATATCAAGCACTGCTAGTTCATCAATTCCTTTTCTGTTAAATATCTTAACAGCATTAACCGGATCACCCAGATATCTACGCTTATCAAATTGTACCGTTTTAATCAAATCTCTATCATCTATTGATAGAACAGGAATAATTCTTGGTCTAATAAACACGCTAGCATCTCCTCACAAAATTGTCCAGTATCCGCATTCCAAAATCATGACTCTTCTCAGGATGAAACTGCACTCCATAGATATTATTTTTTACAACAGCCGCAGTAAATTCATATCCATAGTCACATGTCATTAATACATTTTCTTTTGAATCGCACTGGGCATGATACGAATGTACAAAATAGTATCTTTGTTCTCCTGTAATTCCTTCCAATAAAGGACTCTCCTTTTGAAAATTAACAATATCCCACCCCATATGTGGAACTTTTAAGCCACTGGTCTCGTCTATGCGAAAACGGATATTGTCAAATGGAATTAACCCCAAGCCCGGTAATTTACCCTCTTCACTGTTTCTTCCTAATAACTGCATTCCGAGGCATATGCCCAGTATAGGTTTCCCTGACTTTGCTTCTGTGCAAATCAATTTGTCTAATCCTTTTTGATGCAGATTGATCATCCCTGCATCAAAGGCTCCTACTCCGGGCAAAATAAGTCTATCAGCGTCACAGATTTTCTGAACATCATCTGTGATATATACTTTTTCGCCTATTACCTTTAGCATATTTGCTATAGACCCCAGATTTCCTAAACCATAATCAACAATCGCTGTTGCCATATACAACCTACCTTATATTCCTATTTTCAATTCCAACAAGTTTACAAATTCCAACCCCGATTTTTAATAGCCACATAGAATTTTTATAATCCAACGGTGTCTTATTCTCACCTGCTATAATTTCATCAAATTCTTCTGTAGAAATACCAAGTTTTTTCGCAATATACTCTTTATCTTGTTCCATGAGATCCGGATCATAAGAAGGTTTTTTTAACAATTCAAGAGCCTCATCCCGCTTCATTGTTCCTGCTAATATTTGATTCGAATAGACATTTTTCCTTGTGTCAAAACCAAATTTATGCGGAAGATAATAGCCTTCAAAAAAACGTGTAAAAACATTTTCATAATGCTTATTCTCGTAACGCATCCATCCATATTTTTCATGGAGCATTTTCTCTACTTCCGACTTGTTGTAAACAACATAATCCAGTGGATATACTCTCTTCATTCCATAAAAATAGCGATACAATATTCTATATTTAAGCATACCACACGTTGGGAAAGTTGTCAGTGGACGCTTACCATATTTTTTATGAATATCCTTTGCCATTCTTAGATCATTTAAATACAGCCATTCTACAGGTGGTCTAATAAATTCCGTTGCACTGTTACTCCCTGTAAGGACATATTTAATATGATGTTTCACCGCATAATTGTACAGTCCTGCAAAAATTGCATGATCCTGTGGAAAATCTTGAGATGAGATTTGTGCCTTAAAAAAAGATAGTTGAAGATCACTCATTTCTTTCCAGTTGATAACTTCTGTATACATATCAAGATCTAATCCCTTTACTATCTTCTCTATGTTTTCTACAGCAACATTTAGATTCCATCCCGTATCCACTACAAAAATAAGGGGACGTATATGCATTACTTCCTTCGCAATATAAGCAAGATATGAGCTATCCGCACCTCCGCTCAATCCAAGAATACAGTCATATTCTTTTCCTTCACCTGCTTTCCGGATTTTTGCCGCAAGTTCCATTAGTTCGTCTGTATTTTCTTCATGCGCATTCCAAAAAGGCTTAATATTTTTGTCAAAATTCCTACAATGATCACACACTCCGTCTTCGTCAAAAACTATTTTTGAATCTGTCGTATCCATCACACATCGAGTACATCTTTGATATGGTCTTTTATAATTTTTAGGTATTTTATATCTTTTTTTGCTCATAATTCTCCATGTTCTTTTTTAGTCAATTTTATAAATGACGTTTTTATGGACCTTAACCATATTTTCTATAGTATATTCTTTTATACTATTTAAAGCATTTATGCACATATGTTTTCGTAATTCTTCGTCCAATAATAATGTATTTATTTTTAAATACAATTCTTTTTCGTCATCTGCAGATACAAGATATCCATTTTTATCATCTTTAATTAATTCTTTCCCAGCGATACAATTCTGTGTGGTTATGACCGGCAGGCCATTTGCCAAGGCCTCATTTATCACCAATCCCCATACGTCATATCTGGTTGGAAGCACAAAAATATCTGCAGCTTGATAATATTTGGTCGTCTCTTCACAACTTAAAAAGCCTACCAAATGTACATTTTTTAAATTATTTTCTTTTATTAACATCTCAAACTGCTGCCTAAGCTTACCCTCACCAATTATATATATATCTGCTTTAATATCACAAGCTGATGCTAATAAAATATCCCATCCCTTTCTATCTATTAATTGCCCTACTCCAACAATTACCTTTTCGGTCTTAATTCCCAATTTCCCTTTTATGGCATCCTTTTCGTCTTTAGAAATCGGGGTTTTTAAGATTTGTTTCTCAGTCAAAGGCGTAAAGGGATATCGAACAATTGACTGTTCCTTTGCTCCATACTTTCCTAAAAATTCATCGGTCTGTTTACTTGGTGAAAAGTATTTCTTTGCTCCTGATATCAAGATTTTTTTAATTATTGTCTTAAGTAAGTTTTCCTTCTTTATAGTTCCGCCATCAACCTCCATAACATAAGGTATATGATGTATTTTTAAGTATAGCAGCGCAACCATTTCCGTCCTATATGAATAATTGGTAACAAAAATGCAATCCCATTTCAACTTCAGCCAATCGATAATTTTAAAATTGATTTTATTTTCTTCTATATCTCCTTTTTTTAAAAAAATGGCATTATAATTCTTTACTTTTGAAATATCCCAATTAAAACATATTCCCTGATTACTTGCTCCCTCTGCCTCATAAACAACAGTCAAATCCGTTATTTTTCCTAATTCATTATAAAAATCATTTCTATATGGTGTTGGAATATTGGAAATAAAAAGAATCTTTTTCATCCATTTGCCCCCATTGCCAATTCAAGATATCTTCGTTCTAATCCTTCTGTTTCATCATTGATGCTATAGCCATGTCCTATCACACTCCGCATCGCATTATTGTCTCTCTCTTGTTTTGTATAAATAGCATTTTCCCATTTTTCCATGCACGATAAAATCTATTTGTACCTTCACAATCTCATTCATCTTATATCACCTTTCGGTTTTCGGCTTATATTCCTTGTATCTCTTCATCCATTTTATCTAACAACACTTTTTTAGTAAAGTGTCTTTTGCTATAGTCAATCGCTGCTTTCCGCATCTTATTTCTCTCTTCTGCCGGGAATTTCATAAAACCCTCAATAGCATCTGCCAGAGCCTGAGGGTCTCCCATTTTACTACAGATACCGCATCCGGCTTCCTGTAGGATTCGTGCCGTTTCGCCTCCGGCTGCCGCAAGAATTGGCATGCCACATGCCAGATACGACTGCAGTTTTGCCGGTATCGTCATTTGGAACAATTCATTATCCGCAAAAGATATAAATGCGACATCTCCATGGGCTAGATATTTTGGCACATCTTCCGCAGGCTTTCTTCCAAGTAGACGGAACATATCTTCTACCCGTTCCGCTCGTATCTCTTCCTCTAACTTCTGACGGTATCTTCCGTCACCTACTAATAAAAAACAGCATTTGCTTCCTCTATCCCGAAGAATTCGTGCCGTTTTAGGCAGAATATCCAACCCCTGTGCATGGCCGATATTACCGGTAAAAATAACCTGAAATCGTTCATCTTCCGCAGACAAATCCTGTAATTCTTTTTTGGGCATGGGTCGGTAGAACTCTTCCGCATACTGGGGCCAATACTTTACCTTGCTCTCTCCATCTGCATAGACAGATTCCCGTTCCTCCAGCCTCTTTACAAAGGAAGGGGATGTAGCATAGATTTTGTCACATTTTTGGTAGATACCGTCTACCATTCTATCTATTGCTCCCAGGATGTGTTTGTTATGAAGTCCTGTTACGATCTCCACATTTTCCGGCCATAGATCCTGCACGTAGATGGAGCAGGGAATCCTGCGGCGCTTCGCATACCATACTCCCGGCAGTGCCTGTGTCATGGGTGATACTTCACAGATGAACACTCTGTCTGCTTTGAGTCCGGTGAATGTCTTCCAGAACCACCCCGAAATGACAAATGAAATATAATTCAGCATTAGCATCAATGCATTGTGTCCTCTGGGAATCAGTGGAATACGGATAATACCCATTCCTTCGTAAGTCTCTCTTCTTCCACGGAACCAGTTATATCCCTTATAGAACTTTCCCTGTGGGTAATTAGGAATCCCGGTGAGGACTGTCACCTTATATCCACGTTTCACCCATTCCTTACAGATATCATTAATGCGGAAGTCCTCCGGATAGAAATACTGGGAGACTACTAATATATGCTGCTTCATTGTTCTGTCCTCTGTATGGATTCTTCCAGTGTGTACACTCTATATTCCTGTGGATATACACTCATCTGCATATCATAAGACATATTTCCAAAAGCCTTGTCCGCCAGTCGTCCGAATTTGCCACCGATTTTGCTCAAGAGAATCACTGCCGGATTAAATAGTTTTGTCAAATGTATTTTCTTATGATGTTCTGTAGCAATCATCTGCACCATATGGCTGGTCTGTACATACTCCGCATTCTGTGGAAAGAAAATTCCCTGTTCTTCGTTCTGAATTAACAAGCTGACGAATTTACAGAGGTTTCCTACATACAACACACTTCTCTCATTTTGAATATCCGGAAAAATCGGCAATTTTGCAGCCATCTTCGCTAAAATCGGATAATTACCTTTTGAGCCTTCACCATAAATCATTGGCGGTCGCAGGATGACCACTTTAAAAGTCTCATCGGTTAATACCTGAATACCTTCTTCCGCTTTCAGTTTACTGTCACCGTAGAAATTCTCCGGATCTGGCTGGGAATCTGCTGTAATTCTTCTACTTTTGCCCAGCTTTCCACTGGCTCCATAGACAATCATACTACTCATAAATATAAATTGACCCACGCCGTCCGCTTTCGCCTTTTTCGCGCAGGCAATTGTTAAATCTGTATTCACTTTATAGTACAATGCTTTCAGTTCCTCTGTAGCATTTCCTACATCCGCATGAGCAATACCTGCTACATGGAACACTACATCGTATCCCCGGAAATCATAATTCTGCCAACCATCTGATTTCATATCCAGCGTATCTACTGTATATGACTGTTTATTTTCTATATTCCACTTTTCAAAACTTGTGCCAATATAACTATTGGCTCCGGTAATCAATATCTTTTTCATCTATGATACTTTCCTATTATTTAGCACTTTCATATATCTTATATACTGTGCTTTCTCCTCTATGGGAACCATCCTTATCATTTGAGCCACCCGAAAATCATAAAATGAGCAATGCAATTCCCAACTTGCATTGTTTGAAAAAACTATCCATGGGCAATTTGCATTTTCCTCAATTCTTTCCTTTTCCTCAGCTGGTCTAAATCTATGCCTCTATATTTTTGTTTTATTGCTTTAAGCATCAATACGAAAATTAACGCAACAAGCATCATATACATCCTAATTGTAGTTGCCTGTGAAAGGACAACCGGATGTAACATTAGGGCAATTGTTGCGCCAAAAGTAAACAAAGAATTCAAGCTAACTTTTTCCAGGCTTTTATAAATGTAAATACAAAAAAACCAGTAAAAGATAAGATTAATACTTAATCCTATCCATTTAGAGCATGGCCCATAAGCAAGTATCGAAACTATACGGAATAAGAAAAAATATAATGGCACATGATCTGTATATAAGTAACTTTCAATCACTCTGAAATTCAGTTCTTTTGTGTCTGCTGCTAAATATTTGCATATATCACTTCCTGAAATCCATTCTCTATCGTTAAGTGGATGATAGGCTGCTTCTTTTCCAGAATTTGCAGATTCATATGTATACACCTCATCGCAAAACCAAATGTCCTTCCGAATACCTAAGCACAAGAAGACTATCGTAATAATCAATAAGCATAAAAAAAGCCAAGTATTTTGTTTTAACTTAGATATATTCAGGTGTATACTCTTTTGCTTCATTCTTTAATCTCCGTTTTTATTATATGTTGTTTCTTTTTCTTTCTCCAGTGTCCCCGTACCACCTTCTACTACACCTTTATGTTTTAGTACAGACGATATCGTCCCGAAAAAGCATCGACAATCTATATTGATTCCAGAGAGTCCTCCCCTGGTCAATCTCTCAACATAATCTCCATCCAGTTTTGCTTTCACATCAATGGGTAGTTCATCCCTTCCATTAATCTGCGCCCAACCGGTAAGTCCGGGTAATACATCATTAGCCCCATATTTGTCGCGTTCAGCAATCAGATCATACTGATTCCAAAGGGCAGGTCTGGGACCTACGATTGCCATGTCTCCCTTTAAAATATTAATAATCTGAGGAAGTTCATCCAAACTCGTTTTACGCAAAAATTTTCCTACTCTTGTAATAAACTGTTCTGGATTCTCAAGCAAATGTGTAGGCATATCTTTCGGAGTATCTATCCGCATTGTTCTAAACTTTAAAATATCAAAATATGTCTTGTGAATGCCCACGCGTCTCTGTCTGAACAATACCGCTCCCCGGGAATCCAACTTAATAGCTATAATCAATATCAGAAAAAGTGGCGACAAGAGTATCAATCCAAACAATGCTAATATCCTGTCTATAATATTTTTTATTATGGTATACATGAATTTTATCCCTCATATGTGTAAGTAGGCACAATTTCTTTCACATCTACACGAATATCAGCCACTTCCGAATTTGCATCTGTTTCTAATTTCTCAAGCTGTTGTCTGAACTGTTCTGCGTTGAATTCAATAGGTTTTCCAATAAAGATCATCTTGTTTGCAGTCTTTTTCAGTCCCTCTTCATCCATGAGGAGTTCCTCATACATTTTTTCTCCGGGACGCAATCCTGTAAATTTAATATCAATGTCTTCATAAGGTTTATAGCCCGACAATTTAATCAGGTTAATTGCCAGATCCAAAATTTTCATCGGCTCGCCCATATCCAGGACGAAGATCTCTCCTCCACGCGCATACGCTCCCGCCTGTAATACCAAGGATACAGCTTCCGGTATTGTCATAAAGTATCGAATAATATTAGGATCTGTTACTGTAACGGGTCCGCCCTCTGCTATCTGTTGTTTGAACAGTGGAATTACACTTCCGTTACTTCCCAGTACGTTTCCGAATCTTACTGCTACAAAGTTTGTGTTTGACTTCTGATTCATCATCTGTATGATCATTTCGCAGATACGTTTGGAAGCGCCCATAACATTTGTAGGGTTCACGGCTTTATCCGTGGATATCAGTACAAATTTCTCAGCACCGTATTTGTCCGCAGCCATTGCTGTCTTGTATGTACCCATGACATTATTCTTAATCGCCTCATTAGGACTGTCTTCCATAAGCGGTACATGCTTATGTGCTGCTGCATGATATACAATGTTGGGTCTGTACTGTTCAAAGATAGTCTCAATTCTTTTGGTGTTTCTTACAGATGCTATTAATACCACTAAATCCAAATTAGGATATTTGCGAATCAGTTCCTGTTGGATCGCGTAAGCATTATTTTCATAAATATCAACGATGATCAACTGCTTCGGTTTATGTCCGGCAATCTGTCTGCATAATTCACTACCAATGGACCCTCCACCACCGGTAACCATGATTACTTTTCCGCTAACGTATCCCAATACCTCTTCTGTATTGATCTGAATCGGTTCTCTTCCAAGTAAATCCTCTATTTCTACCTCTTTTAACTTTGCTACCGATACATCCCCATTGATCAACTGATACATGCCCGGCAAAGTCAGCAGCTTACATCCTGTTTCTTTACAGATATCAAGGATCTCTTTTTTCGTTTTGGTCGTAGAAGAAGGAATTGCATAGATAATCTCATCAATACCATATTGTAATACAGCATCCTGAATCTTATCTCTTCCACCAACAATTGGTACACCTCTGAGTAATTTCCCATGGCATCCCTCATGGTCATCTATGATGCACTTCACCCGAAGATTAATATACTGGCTGACTTCAATTTCCTTCAAAATGGCATTTGCCGCAGCTCCGGCGCCAATCAACATCACATTTCGACTATCTGTTTTACCTGCCAGGCTTACTCTCTTTGTATTGATAATGCGAAGAATACGATAGCTGAAACGAATCCCACAGGTCAGAATGGAAAGCAAGAACCAGTAAATGGCATAATAACTTCTGGGCATACGAATCTTCATTGCATAGCACAGCACGATCTGTGCTACGGCAGCGCAGGTTGTCGCAAATACGATATTAACCAGTTCTGTTGCGCTGGCATATCGCCATACACTTTTATAAAGCTTCCACAGCACAAAGAAAATCAATGTAACCACCAAATTATATGGTATGATCTCCTCAAACATTACCAAATATTGCAGTGGTATCTCTTTGAAACTAAAATCGAATCGAACATAAAGTGCCGCAAACGATGCCACGATAATTGACATAATATCAAATAATACTAAGGCAAATATTCTATTTATAGGTATTTTCAAAAAGGAACTATCTTTCTTCATCTAAAAAGGCCTTTCTCCAAACTACAAAAAGCATCAATATAGCAACACTTCCTACTCCCCACGCATATTCTAACATTCCAAACGTTGCCGGAATCGTCAAAAACAGCAAAGAAGCCACATCTTCTTCAAAACATTTTTTCCAAACACGCTTAATATATATAATTGCCGCCCAAAGAATCAGCAATACAAATAAGAACATTACAACGATTCCAAAATCTGTTCCGTATTGCAAATATATATTATGAGCATGTCCTACCCAATAAGTAGGGGTCATCTGGAACCCTTGTTCCTCATAAGGATGTCCCCATAGATTCAAGTTTTTAAAATATTGTTGATAAATAGTTTTTCTGGCAACCAGTGCACTAGGAATTCCTTTTTCTTTAAAAATTGCTCTTTCATATCGATCATCCACTGATGCTTCAGCTGCTTGCGACTTAATTGCAAAAGGCGAATGTCCTAATATACTGGAAAAACCAAATCCCACTCTATCCATAAATTCATCAAAATCCACATATTTTGATGAATCTGCCGGATCCCATGAATGTACCTTGTTATCACTCCACTCTCCCCAAAACCACACCGGATGATGAAATACCGGAGGCAAATAGCGCACTGCGCCAAAGCACACTGGAAATGTCAGGCACATGCAAAGAATCAAAATAATACCATTCAAAATAATTCTTTTTTTCCTCTGTACCAATCTTAAACTAATCAAGAATATGATTCCGAGCACAAAAGCTGTCATCCACGCCGTTCTTCCAATCGTCAAGAAGAGAAAAGACAACACTACGCCTGCTCCTACCCAATAGTATACTCTGATTAATTTACCGGCACCAATACGATTTACATAGATGATTTTAGCAAATACCGCCGCTAATACCATCAAGTAGAACAATGCATTTAAATTACAGTTATTGTAAATTCCGACATACCGATAATCCCAGTTATCAAAAGGTCTGAACACAAAGCACCAACCCTGCATTAAAAAGAAGCCTAGAATAATTCCATTCAGCATTCCCTGAAATAAGTCCGTCTGTTCCTCTTTACTGTAATCCGTCAAATAAAAACATCCAAACATTACGAAATAACCAAACGGCCAAATATAGGTACTTCTGGATACGATCATAAGCAGCATCATAATCAGCCAGACAATCGCGAATTTCTTATTTAATTTCGGATACTTTTTTTCAATAACCACACGAATGAACGTGTAGATTATGATATATCCGAATAAAATTACATCTATTACTCTTACAATCCATTCATTGAAGAAATAATAATTGTTTTTTCCCCACCATAGGGCTACGACTCCACCTACAATACTTATTGCAGTCCATACCAAATAAGGTATCTTATGCTTTCGAAGAGAGTCCCAGCGATAGTGTGACATAATAATGATAGCCATCACTACACCTGTCAGGCTGCGGAATGTCTCCAGCCACCCATCCAATCCGGAACAGGTCTTGGATCTTTGGTCAATCAGGCAAAACATTGCAAAGCATAAAGTATATATTAACTTTTTCCATGAGTAATCAAGGACTACTTTCTCTTTTATTTTCAATTGCATGTTTTCTCCTCCTTGACGCACTAAATCACTTTATTTTACCACTATAAAGAAAGGGATGCAACTCTATAAAGCACTGTATACCTTTAGCAAAAGGCACCGATACCCTACCGATGCCTTCCCTACAATATAATATGTATACTTTTATCTACTATTTTTGCTGCCACTTCTTCACATTTCAGTGTAATCTCCTGGGTTTTGATATCATAAATCTCAGTCCCCAAGATCTTAATCGTCCCATTGTTACCTGCTCTTAAAAATGGCAGTAATTCTTCCGCCCCCGTCATAATTCCTTCTTTGTATAGTTCCTGTGCCAGTTTCGGTGTACTGAACAGAATAATCCGTTTGCCCAGGTATCCATGATTTGTTTTTCGGAAAGAAGCATCTATTTTACCGGCTGCACCCTTGTCGTCGGTAATGACACAGAATTTACCATCCGGCTCCGGAAGATTGGATAAGACATGAAGACAGATTGCAAGCAGTTCCTCTCCCAAATTATCATTCTCTTCTTTTTTACTGCGAACCTTACGGAAAAAGTGGGGATAAAAGTCCTTCGGATTCTTATTTTTTCCATCTACTATCTTCTGTAGTTCCACGTTTTCCTGTAAAGCTATCTCAATGGAACTTATCGGATGCCTGACCATTCTGACCGCCCATACCAGATAATCATTCACAAGCTGCCTGGACGCAAAACATATATCCATGATATCCTGTAGTTCCTCTTCATAGATTACATATACTCTGATTCCGCAGTTATATATACGCTCCAGATATCCCACATAACACTCCTGCAAAACATGACTGTGAGAAGCCAGCTCCATAAGAATGCCTCTGGTAATGATTATAATTCCATTCTGTTGCAGAATGTATTTCAGCAACTTGTCCAACGCCTCTTCCTGCATATTTGCATGATAACGAAAGGAACAAGTATCATAAAAAAAGCATTTCTTCGCCGACAGCACACCCTGTATCATATTCCCCTGATTTACGTAGGGTGCTATTGCCGCCCAATTTTCCGGAATTTCCGAATACCCCTTTGTCATTTGCGTTCCCCCTTTATTTCTTTATAGAGGGATCGCATATTCAACACCGCTTGGTAAAGTGTCCTTTCGTTCAAGTAACCATCCTGCTGGAACTGCGCGCCAACTAATTGTACCCATTTTTCCAGTGCGTTATAGTCATCTTTATTGCTGGCATCCAAAATGGTGCTGTCCAGCCATAAGCTTTCTAATTTTTCCTTGATGGTCTCTTTATCCAGTGCAATCAACTGCTGGGTCTGGGTCCACTTTTGTGTCAATCCCAATTCGTAGCATCTAATCAGAGCTGCCATATAAGGCACCTGGTAATAATTCATCAGTCGAATAATGGTACTTAATTCATCATTATCGGACTGTTCCAGAAATACACGGTACATCTGCCGGAAGCTGCTCTCCGGCATCAGCAGCATTCCCGCGAAAATATTTGCCTCGTATTCTTCTTCATGTTCAAAATAGTCATCTGCAAATTCCGCTTTTGCCTTAAATTCATTTTGTGGATAAAATGCATGATAAACTTCATGGCAAGTTGCAAAGTTAGCGTTTACCTTCGGCAGCGATGTATTAATCAGGATATACCCAAAAGCATCTCCCTGATAACATAGTGCTCCAATCTCTTTATCCGCAAACGGCATCTCGGCAACAATATATCCCTTCTGGCGCAAAGCAGGTCTGACAATCTGAAGAATATTCAGCATGTCTTTGTCTTCGCTGATCCCGGTAAACGAATAGAATTTGCTGACCTTGCCATCCATCTGTGTCCGATATCTTTCACTGTATTCTATTATTTTCCGTAATCGTTCAGCTGTCATGTCTATTACCTCGATATGTTCAGGAATCGTCCCTTCGCACTTATCACTTCGTCAATGTTTTCCAACAGTTTTAACAGCGTATTGGCTATTTTCTCTTGTTCCTTTGCAGGCTCACCGGCATAAAAGGTAATTTTCTCCGGTTCCTGCTCAAATTCTTCCGGAACCTGAAAGGTCTCCTGCAAAAAGTATTCTGTATTTTCTCCCAAAGCTTCCGCAATTTTATCCATGTCGGTTGCCGTAATATCTTGTACACCGTTTAAAATTCTGGACATCTTCTTGGCGTCAATTCCTGTTTTCATACTAAGGTAATTCTGTTTGATCTTCCTTGCATCTAAATACAGATTAAGGTTCTCAATATATTTGGTCATTCGCTCCAGTCCTTTCCCTTTGCATTATGTCCGGTGTCTAATATATTATACACTTTTCGTTGTATTGTGCAACATATTTTTTCTCATTATTTGACTTTTAAATATATGTTTTGAATTTATATTAATTATATTTAGCAATTATGCTTTTTTATTTTCTCAATATATGACTTCTATTCATTTACTATAGTTATGGATTCTTTTCCATAGTAATCCGCACATGCAACATTCACCCACGTATACCCATCCTCCGGCTGCAGGTCCGCATACATGATCAGTTCCACCGGATATAACGGTGTGAGCACTACATTCTTCACAGAATCATCTTTCAGCACCTTGAATCTCTCTTCCCAGCCTTCGCCATACGCCTGTGCCCAGCCGTTTCGCCACATGCGGTAAGCGCGATAGCTGCTGGTCTGCTGTACATTTCCGAAGAATACTGCTGCCACCAGGAGCACTCCTACAACGCCACAATACCTAAGCAGGTACTTCTGTGCCAGTCCATCCACCTTCTCGCTCTTTTCCGGTTTCAGGATTCTCCCAGCAGCCCATCCGCACCAGTAGATCTCATTTGCCACGATCCACAGCACATAGAAATACCACAGGATCGCGCTCTGTCTGCCACCGCCCATGGTGCCGTTCACATACAGGGTTGCCGTAGCCTGGGATGCGTACACACCGAAGGACAGTGCGGTGAACAGTCCCGGCAGCCGGAATGTATAATGCATCTTCCGGACTGCTTTCCATGCAAAAGGAATCATCAGAAGCAGCAGTAACAGCATCTTAAGGTTCGTCCAGCTGACAATATTTAAAAACGTTCTGACGAAGGATTCCCAGATTGCCATCAGCGGGGAATACAGGGTATCTCCCTCAAAGTTCCACTCCAGTCTAGTCTGCGTCCTGGTAGAGAAGCATACAATGCACAGGCTGGCAATATTGACCAGTACCACGAACCAGGTTCTGCGGAATCCATCCTTATTTTTCGCTAAAAATACAATTTCCAATAACACCAAAAGGCAGAAGGTTGATAAGCTGGTCGCCAGGTTATCTCCGCCCACTAATATTGCCAAAATGCAGGCGATCACCAGACTTAGGATTCTGTCAACCTTTTTCAGTTCTCTTGTGGCAAGCTTCAGCACCAGTCCGATCAGTATCAGAGATAAGCTGTAGATTCCGGTATAGTTTACCGCACCGGTGTACCAGTAGAAGCTTTCCTCCGGGAACGGACAATACAGCAGCTGGATCATGATCATCGGAATGCTGATAGGAAGGATCAGTCCTCTGTTCTCCTTGCCAATGCACTGTGCCAGCAGGTACATCTCTGAGAAAATGATGGATCCGATCATCAGATACGCCACAATGGCATAGCAGTGCTCACCGAAGATACCGGGCTGCAGTGTTGCCAGTGCAATATTGGCAAAACGCGCTTCCCAGAAGCTCTCCTGTACGGTCTCTATGATTGCCTGAACGAATGCGATCAGTCCTCCATGGTTCTGGATCACCTGATACGTATGCACTCCGTAGGACCAGTCATCTGCCGAAGCGTAGTTGTATTTCGAGATTGCAAGTAGCGGCCACAGGATCACAGCCAGTGCGATTACACATGCAGCGCTGATCAGCATAAGTTTCTTTTTCTCTGTCAGTTTGGTCAGTTTCACTTTGATTATTCCACCTTTTCTTTGGTATAGGGCTCCACAACGTAATAATTATTATAGAACGAAGTAATATCGTATTCTTCTTCATCAAACAGGTCGATCAGTTCATAGTTCACCACGTACACTACATCTTTCCCCTGATTTTCCCGGATGGTATCCTCTGTCACGTATTCAAAATGATATTTTTCCGCATAGGGCAGCTGTTCTCTGCCGTCCTGCACGTTGCTGGCACCCTGGAAATACCGGGCATCAATCTGGTGACTATACATGGTAAGGATCTGTCCCACCATATACTCGCCCTGTTCCAGGGGATCCGGGTCTATGTAATACTCATCGCATTCTATCGTATGTGCGTAATCCAAAGCATTCAGATAAGGTTCATAATAGTAGATCCGGCTTAAATCCGCCCATTCTCCAAAATAGGTGGCAGCAAACGTCACTCCCAGCACACCATATAATGCAGCTATGGGGATTGCCATGATCTTCCACTTTTGAATGCATGCCATCATGCCCACAGCTGCCAGGATGATCACTGGGTAAAATGCAATATTGATGCGGTGCAGCACCGGATATCTGGTAATGGCACCGATGATTACTGTAAGTCCCATCCATGCGAACAGGATAAACACAGGGGGCTTGTATTTCTCCGGCAGTTTCTTCTTTTTCCAGTTCCAGATTACTGTGATCAGACCGATCAAGAAGAAAATATCCGTCACATAATACACCGGTCCGAATTTGGCTACCGAACTGGGCACTGCCTGATCTCTTCCGAAAAATACGGTTTCTATCATGCATACCAGATTTTCCTTCAGCTGATACCAGGAAAAGTTAGCAAACAATACATCTTCTCCGCGCACGCTGTCCTGAAAAGAGGGAATCGTAAATAGCGGTGTCTCGATGGTCTCTTTTCCCAGCACTGTGATCAGCATGGACAGGTACTCCGGCAGCACGATCACCGCATAGACTGCAATGCAGCTCAGGAATTCTTTCCAGTTGATCTGCTTTTTCTTAAGCAGGTAGATTGCCACTGCCAGCAGGAAAACAGGTACAGAATAGTCCGATACTGCATAACAATAACAGCACAATCCGAAGAACACCATGGACACATATAAGAAGACTCTTTTCCACTTTTTTCCCTCTATTCTGTGCAGTCCTGCCAGTAAAAAGCAGACGGCAAACAGGAACATATGGGGAAACATGTTACAGTCGATGGACCAGCGGCTCTGCATGTAGTGCCAGGGGCAGATCATTCCGAAGAGCAGCGCGATCATAGCTGTCCATTTACCTGCCAGTTGTCTCGTGAACAGATACAGCGCCAGGAGCCCTAGACAGCTGGTGATCAGGAGCGGCAGTCGTATCGTAACTGTGGAAAATCCCAGTATTTTAATAAATGGGACCATACAGTAGGATAAAAATACGCTCATCTGGCTATTCTTCCACGCTGTAAAATGCACCGGATACCGCATACCGTAACGGTCTGTTCCGTATTCCGCCAGTGCCTTGGCATCCACCGCTGCCATAGCTTCGTCCTGGTGCACGCCGATAGGCGGTGCACCGAAATGGTATGCCCGGACGAAGATTGCGGCGAGCAGGATTACTGCTACCAGGAATATTTCCGTCTTTCTTGATTCCAACAGCGTCTTAATTCGCTTATTGCCTGTGATTGTCTGTGTGAATTTCATTCTCTGTCTCTTACCCTTTGTCTTGCTTAAGCTTATCTATCATCTTAACTTCTTAATTTACATAATATCCGGAGACCAGTCGATATCTACGTCTCCGCCGGAGCTTCCGCCGCTGTCGGAACCACTACCGCCTCCGGAGCTGCTTCCACTATCCGAGCCGCTGCCGCCTCCGGAACTGCCGCCACTGTCAGAGCCGCCTCCGGAACTGCCACTACTGTCAGAACCACTGCTGCCTCCGGAACTGCTTCCGCTGTCTGAACTGCTGCCGCCCGAACTGCTGCCTCCACCGGAACTACTATTGTCTCCGGAGTTCGTGCTTCCACCGGAACTACTTCCACTTCCGGAACTGCTACTGCCTCCGGAACTGTTGCCGCCGCCAGAACCACTGTTTCCGCCACTAGAGCTGCTTCCACTACCCGAACTACTTCCACCTCCGGAGCTCGTACTTCCTCCCGCGCTGCTACTGCCTCCGGAACTGCTATTGCCACCTGAGCTCGTGTTTCCTCCCGCGCTGCTGCCGCTTCCGGAACTACTTCCCGCTGTATTTGTCGTGGTTGACGGTTTGTTCGTCGTAGACGGCTTGGGTGTTGCCGCAGGCTTCGCCGCCGATGTCGTGCCGGTCTTATTTTTATTATCCACAGCCGGTTTATTCGATGCAAGTGTCACTGTACCGGTATTCTTATTCCCGGCAGCTGTCTTGATCTCTCCTGTGGAACTGCCGTTTTCTCCCGGCTGTTCCCCTTCCGCAGACTGCGCTGATGCCACCTGCGTTCCGGAAGCATTTTCTCTCTCCTCATATGCCAGGAAAGGATCCTCCTGTATGAGATCCGCCGCTTTGCCGGCACTTACCCAGTATTTTCCATCGTACCACTGGATCTCGCCGTCGAATACTCTCACTCTGGCGATGTTGTCTGCGGTCTCACTGCCGCCCGGTTCTATACTGCCTTCTTCTGCGCCATCTGCTCCCTCAACAGACTCTTCCACATTCTGTTCTGTCATAGGCTGCACCTCATACGGGGTATACTCAGGCACGCTCTGTAATCCCAGCACATCACCCCCGAAGGAATAGCTCTCCACTGCCGCATCACTATCCAGTCCCTGCCACAGGCATCTGCCGGTAGACGCATCGTAGGCATACAGCACTGCCTTTTGGTATCCGCTGCCTTCTAACAGCTTCTTAAGTTCTGCCTCACCGGGCTGTTCCAGCAAAGTTTTCCCCTCATCATCAAATTCTCCCTGATAGGTGGTATATTCCAGTTCCCCACGGCTGTTCCACAGAGAAAAAAGGTCTGCACCGTTCTCACCGGAATAAATATCACAGGTATATTCTCCTGTCAGGACATCATTTTTCATCGTGCCCTGTTCCCTGGTAATGCTGCCGGTTCCGGCATCCAGGTAGTAAGACGCTATCGCATCACCCGTGCAGATCACGATTTTCAGGGTATTTTCTGCATTTTGCAGGACAATGCTTCTCCCGCCGGCAGTATACCACACTTTTGTTACTTCCGCGCCATCTGCTCCGTATCCCACCTGAAAATAGAGTTCTCCGTCACCGTCCAGGTAATAGCTTCTCTGTCCTTCTCGCAGCTTCGGCATCAGTGTATCGAACCATTCTTCACCGGTCAGGGCTTGTATTGCCTCTCCCACAGTATCGTCCTGTGTCAGATTCTCTGTCAGTGTCTCAGCTGTCTGCCGGATCTGTGGTTCTTCTTCCACCAGGTTTACCGTAAGGGTCTGCAGCAATTCAAACGCTTCTGTATCGTCGTAGAGACGGTAAGACTGTTCCAGCAGGTCTCTCTGTTCCCGCACGCGGCCGATTTCGCCGTAATCTTTTGCCAGTGTCAGATATTCCTCTCTGGTCAGTTCTCCCTTGCGGTACTTGGTCTCCATATTGACGATCTCCACTTCCAGTGAGGACAGGATCGGCTGTGCTTCCAGGGTTCCCACCACATATTCCTCCTGTGTGTTGCCATCGCCGCAGCCGGTAAACACTATTGCCGCCCCGGAAAGTATTCCCGCCGCCAGGAACGCTATTTTCTTCTGTCTGTTCTGCCATTGCTTCATAAATTTATTATCCTGCTTATCCTTTATTACTTAACCTATTGTCCTGTTGCCTATCCTATTGCTTGTCCGCATCCTGGATCAGTTTCCGCAGATACAGGTCTGCGTCTGATCCTTCTTCATATATTTTCATCTGTAACAGTTGTTCCGCCAGGGAATAAATATTTTTTGCTACGGTCGGTCCGTAGATTGTAATATCCCGTCCGTCCTTGGTCAGGGTCACATAACCCCGGAATGCATAGTCCACTTTATACTGGCTGGCAGGCATTCCCACCAGTACAGAGGTATAGCGGTATCTGTTATCCACGGTCTCGTAGATGCTGTCCTTAAATGTTCCGGAAGCATCGGTTCCGTAAGCCATACCCTGCAGCACCTTCTGACCTCCTACCACCATGGGATAAGTCCTCCGGTTGGCATCGGTCATGATCAGGGTCCCGTATTCCTTCAGTTGGTATCCGTCTACACCACCTGTCTGCAACAGTTTTTTGCGCAGATCCGTGCTGATGCCAGTCTTAAAGCGGATTCCTGATTTGTCGGTGATACGGATAGAGAATCCATGATAAGTCAGCAGATCCGTAAGCTTCGGCTGTGCAGTCACTTCATAGGCATAATCGTTGTATTCCAGGGTCCATACGTACATTCCCACGGGAACTCCCTTGGCATTATAGCGCATAACGGTCGCGCTATTCGCTGTATCATCCGGCAGTTCCAATGATACTACTCCATTTTCAGCCTGTACCTCGTATTCTATGCCGTCTATGTACACGGTCGTATCATCATACCCTTCCGGGATCTCCAGGGTGATCTTCGTGGAAGGCACCGGAGTGGGTGTGGGTACCGGGGTCGACGTGGGCTGCGGTGTTGCGGTCGGTGTAGGTGTAGGATCCGGTTCTCCCGGCATATTTTCATAGACCGGAATTTTAAATACAAAGGATTTATCCAACACACCCGCGGACCCGTACAACTTAAACACTGTTGCCGCCTCGGAAGTAGGTGCGGAGATATTCTGCATATACTGGTGCTGATACAATCCGTAAGGGCTGTTTTTACAGACATTATACTTTTGCAAATATAAAGTATCCTGTCCATTACTGATATAGTTGTTGACCAGCAGATTTGCTCCCCCCAATATGGAGAAATAAGCACCTTTCCACTCATGATTTTTGGCATATTCCAGACCGTTGTGAATGATCTCTTGCGTAGTGCTGCCGGAGGCTCCCACATTGAAATAATTATAATAGCCTTCATACCCGGCCACAGTACCGGAGATAATAGGTGAAGTTCCTTTTCCCTGTTCCTGCAGTACTCTTGCCGCCAGATGGAAAGGACTTATCCTACGACAGTCCTCCTTACCAATCGCATAGAAGATATAATAGAATTTCATGTTCGTGCCGGGAGCATTTGCACTGCTATTCATGAAAGTATCCTCCAGAAAAGTCTTCATTGCCTCTTCCGTATGATAGGATTCATTATAAGTTAACTGTTCAAACTGAAAAATGGCGCCTTCCCGCAGGGCATTGCGGGGGTCCATATAGGCTTCCAGTGCCTGTCTGGATGCGTTATACCATCCGGCGCCATAATAGTCTCCCTTCGCCCAGTCCGGAGAGCTTGCACTGACCTGGCTTCTGTTTCCCTGCAGTTCGTTTGTGATTACAGTATTCCAGTCCAACTCTGTATTGTATCTGACGAATATCCAATTGGGATATTTTTCCTTAAGTGCAGTTAATGCCGGCTGATACCCTGCCGGGAACTGTTCGATATCCGCATAATTCCCCTGTCCGTCTGCGGCAAGCATAGCTGCGCCGCCGGGATTCATCCCGTAGTATTCTTCCCATTCCAGGAATCGCTCATCAGAGCAAGCCAGGTAATCTCTGCGGACATATCCTATGTAGTCGGTACCGCTCATGTCCGTGGACACTTTTTCCCAGACCTGTCCGTCTTCGTCTACCGTCACATCCAGGGTTTCTACCATCTGTCCGCTGGGTACCGTCACTACTGCTGCGCTGTCTTCCGATGCATCACTGCGAAGCTCGTATTCATCACACAGGTAGACTAACGCCATGACCTCTCTGTCTTCCACGATCTGTCTAAGTGCCTGTCCCGCTTCCGCGATCCACGCAAGATCCTCTTCGTCCAGTGCGTGCGCCTGATAGGCATTGCCCTCGTAGGTAAATATAAATGCCGCCAGGAGTATCGCTCCCAGAATCGCCAACTTTCTCTTCATTTACTCTATATGCTTCACTTTCTTATGCAGCACCCGGATTCCCCTGGGTGCTATGGTAAATATGGCATGATAACACTTGTTTTTCTTAGTAAGATAAGGATTTTTCATGGCTCTGCGCCGGTTTTTCCGCATGTATTTTACCACATTCCCATAAAATACATTTTCCTTCGTCATCTGCTCTACGGGGATATGCAGCAGGTAATCCAGTCTCTGGAAGATGCCGAAGCGGAACGCAATATCCGCAAGTTCCCGGTCCTCCGGCCAGGTGGCTTCCACCAGTCCCTGTACCATGTCTGCATTGTCTATGTTGTCCGCATAGACTCTGGAAAATCCGGTCTGCTTTCTGGTATTGCTGTCCGGGCGGTAAAATACGTGGTAGGACTGTCCGGGGATGCACACCACCGCCCCGCTCTCCGAGCCGCTTCCGTCGGCTGCTTTTGCCTGCCGGCACAGTATTTTCACGAGCAGATGGAAATCCTCATTCAGCACACCCACCGGAAATGCTTCCTCACCAAACAGCTCTCTGCGCACCAGCTTGGTGCAGAAGGAGCAGTCTCCTCTGTGCATTAACAGCTCCCGCAGGAACTCCTTCGCCGGAATCTCCTGTCTCTCCGTTACCGGTTCGCAAATATTCGGAAGCTTCTTCCCCTCCGGGTCGATCTCGTCCCTACCGGTCTGGGCAATGGGCAGATGTGTCGTCTCTATGGCATGGAGCAGTCTCTCATACATATCCGGCTCCACATAATCATCGCTATCTACGAAGCCGAGGTATTCACCCGTTGCTTCCTGAATTCCCAGGTTCCTGGCAGAAGAAGATCCTCCGTTCTGTTTATGGAAGACCCGGATTCTGACATCCTCCGCCGCCAGTTCATCGCACAGCGCAGAAGTGCCGTCCGTGGATCCGTCGTCCACCAATAGGATCTCTATCTTGTCGTAAGTCTGCTTCCGCAGACTTTCCACGCAACGGGGCAGGTATTCTATAATATTGTATACTGGCACGATAATACTTATTGTTGTTTCCATATATCTTCCTTTATGCTATACATCTGTTCCGACGTAATAACATTTGACATGATTTATGCATCAAAGTAACCACAAGGCACAGGAGTTCTTGTCATATCGGATTGATCAGAGCTTCCCCTGCAGCATCTCCCGGTACATTTTCCGTTCTGAAATCACCGGTGCCACCGAACAGGGTCCGGAGGCAGGCAGTTCATATGCGGTCATCTCATCCGAAACCGCACCTTCTAATGTCGTAACGGCAGTCGTATCGGCTGCTTTCAGGAAGCCTTTTCCGACGCAGAATTCCGTAAGGCGCTTCGCTGCAACCTCTGCATTCCATTCTTCCGCTATCGTGGCATAGGCATTTCTGCCGATGCGATGACACACCCCGCGGTCCTGCAGGAGGCTTCTGACACTTGCAAGCAGCTGATCCTCTCTGCCGGTCTCGTAGGCATAGCCGTTGTCCTCCGGATGAATGAGGTAGGGCACCGCCCCGATCATGGCATCCGCCACCACCGCACAGCCGCTGTTCATGGCTTCATTGACGACAGCTCCCCAGCCTTCCTTGCGGTCACTGGTGACCAGATAGATTTCCGCCCGCTCCATAGCTTTCCGCACTTCGGCAGGCTCCTTAAATCCCGGAAGCTCAACCTCCGCTTCCAGTCCATATTCTGTGCGTAGTCTTCGTACCTCCGGCTCCAGTTCTCCTCCGCCTATCATCTCCAGGTGGAACGGGATTCCCTGCTCCTTCAGGCTCTTCGCCAGCCGAAGCGGCAGTTCCGGATGCTTCCAGTCGATCATCCGGGCTGCCCACAGGATCGTGGCAGGCTCCTTTTCTTCCATCAGTTGCTCCACATCATAGACCTTTTTTTCGGGGAAATATCCCCATTTTAACATTTTCTCCGGATATGCCCGTACGATATGGAAATCCGACGGCACATAGGCTCCGGCGCACAATAGATAGACTTCTTCGTTTCGATAACGCGTGTGATCTTTGTATTTTTGTACCAGACCTCTGGGGGATATGGCTTTCCACTGGGCTTCCTTATACAGTCGTTCGCTGTAACGGATCACGGGCTTCCCCTGATGCAGTCTGTCCTGAATGAAGCTTTCGTCATCGGTACCGCCGAACAATACCACATCCGCCTGTTCTATGAGCTGTCTGCCCTTTTCCGGTTCTGTATAGTAATGAACCAGATACGGGTAGTCCGCTTCCTTCCATCCCATGCGGAGTCTCTCCTCTTCCACCGGTTCTGTCTGGAGAAAAGCAAAGCTCCCTCCCAGCAGTGATGTCATGGCATTGCAGAAGGGAATCTGATGATGATTCAGATAATTAGACACCATTACAAATTTTTGCATAGATTTCCACCATTTTTTTATAATTTTGCTCCGGATCGTGATTTTTCTCTGCATGTTTTCTTGCATTTATGCAATAGTCCTGTTCTTTTACAGGATCACTCCACATCTGAATACACGCGTCAGCCAGGGATTTGGCTATATTTTCCAGTGCGTTGTTTTTATCATGACAGTCGTTATTTTTATTGTTGTCTGTATCTTTTGTAACGCACGATACATTTGTGACAGAATCCCGGGATGTATCGGGAGCTGTGCTTACACGGAATCCGGGGTACAATATGCCATCCTTAGTGTCCTCGAAGATGCTCGCGATTCCACCCACCTCGGCACTGACGCAGGGCATGCCTAAAAGCATCGCTTCCCCCAGGGAGTTCGGCGAATTTTCAATACTGGACGGGCATACGAAGAGATGGCTCTTTAAGTACTGTTCCTTCATCTGCTGAGCGGACAGTCTGCCGAGGAAATGGACTTTATTCTCCAGATGCCCCTCTTTTAACAGCTTCCTGAGGTACCGTCCATAGGCGGAGATCTTAAGCTTCTCCTTCCATGTACCGTAAGCCGTCAGGCTGTTGCCTGCCACATAGACTTCCGTGTCCGGGAATTGCTTAAGGATCCGCGGCATGGCTAAGAGCATATAGTGCAGGCCCTTAATCGGATAATCACCCTGACTTAAGAAGATGGAATGTGGAATGCACTGCTCTCTGCTCCACTGTCCGGTGTAAAAATTGCTCCGGAGCGTCTCATTCATGGGATAATAGGTCACCCCGGGATGCCATTCTCCCGTGTAATGTCTGTCCCATGCCGTTCTGCCGGTGACATTTCCGGCGAGGCGGATGGCTTCAATCTCCATCTCACCGCGGCGGGCGAATTTCTCCTGTTGGAGCTTCAAAGTATCTTTTTTCACCAGATCCCGGAAGGTCACGGAATTCACAACCGCTTCCGGCAGATCCGCAAAATAGCACTTCGCATACACTGCGCACAATCCTTGTATTCCGACCAGTATCCGGTCTTTTCTCGGGAATGCTCTGCACATAGCCAAGGTGTGTGGATATTCCGTTCCGAAGCAATGCACCACATCCGGTGCGAAATCCTCACAGATCTCCCGTAGCTCCTGTTCCAGTTCAGGATCATACAGATCCGGGCGAGTCGTATCTTCCACAAAGTCATAAGCAGTGAAATACGTCTCCCCACATGGAATGCATATGCCCCGTGATCTGCTCCGATGTCCGCAAGCCTCTGTTCCATCATGATGCTCCCGGACATTCTTCCTGTCTGCAGCGTCTACTGTGTCGCTACCAGCAGCTTCCGCACTGTAAGACAGTCTCTCAGCCACCGGGAACGCTACTGCCAGTTCGATGCCGTTACTGTCGCCGTGGCTTAACACTGCCGTTAACAGCCCCGACAGCCAGCCCTCCTTGTTGGAGCTCTCTCTATGAAAATGCTCTGCCACCGCCGGCAGCATGATATTACACAGCCACAATACCTTCATACTATCTCCATTCCGCAGACGCTTCCTTTCGTCGGAGGAATCGCGAATCAAATTTCAAAAAACAGTTACTTTTTAATTAAAAATCCAGTTCAGATACGGCAACAGCCGCACCTCCACATCACACATTCCCCGTAGCAGCAGGACAAAATACAGTAAAAATGCCGCCACACAGCCCGCCGTGCACAGCAGGCGGAACCACTTTTTTTCGATCCGCTGTAAGGCTCCCGGGATCAGGAATACCTGCGCTGCGATCAGATAATAACCCACTCTGGACACTTCCGGAATAAAGGATCCGCAGCAATACACCACCAGTCCCATCAGATTCAGATAAAAGTAATACCGGTATCTGCGGTCCTCGCGGATGCACTTCCGATAGCAGAACAGGCACAGCACCAGGGTGCCGACGCATTTCCCGATATTCGCCCAGGAGATCTGTCCGTTGTCGAACATGGAATTCTCATAATACGGATAGAAATAAAATATAATTCTGCGATAGATGTCCTGCCCGAAGATCAGGGATAAGATCAGCAGCACACCCACGCCGTAATGCCATTTTTTTAAGTTTGCCCGCGACAGCAGATCCGCAATGATGTATGCCGGAATGACTAACAGCACCGATTTATGGATCGTAGCGCCAAGCAGCACCCACAGGATAAATTTGCCGTATTCGCCCCGCAGTACGTATTTCTGTGCATACATCGCCAGCGCCAGTGCAAAATAGTAGCGCACGGAATTCATACTGTTAAAATAGAACCCTTCCGTCAGTAGCAAAAATAACGACATGACATACCAGTCTGCCTGATCATGCAGGGATTTCAGGAAGAAAAACACTGTGATCAACGCGAAAAAGCCAAAAATCGGAAGATACGAGCCTTCCCCGAAGATCAGATGGAAAAATTTCACCAGAGCTACGAAGCCCTTTTCATAAGAGACATGTCTCCCCTGATCGATCAGCTGGAAATTCAGCCAATAGACCCAGTAATCACCGCCTACTGCGATACGACAGGCGGATACCCCGGAAAGCAGCCCGAAGATGGCGATCTCCGCCACCAGGTTCCTCGCCTGCTGCCTGTCATAGCCCACACAGGCATCGGGCAGGCGTCTGCCGGACAGATATCCCGCCGTATAGGCACTGTTACTCACAAAGCAACCAAAGACAAACGTTACCGCCGTCAGTACGATATATACCAGTGCACTTTTCTCCATGTGGGGCTCCTTTCTTCCTGTCCGGATATTTTCCCAAGATATTTTCATCGGTGTCGCTCCCGATCCGATCGGTCTATCTGCGTTTCGCCTCGCGGATGCCTTCCCGCATCCAGCGTTTTGCCTGCTTCAGGGGCACATCGGCGCATAGTGTGCTCTTATGTGCATATAGGAAACGTAGTGCCAGGATCCACTCCAGTCTGCCGTACAGATAATGATACAGCACGCCTCTATCGTGGAAGAACTTCTCATTATAGCCCCGAAACCAGCTGGATTCTCCCGCCTCTTCCCTGCCGATAGTCACCGGCGCGGTATAGACGCGATATCCTTTTTTTATGAACTCTGTCAAAAAAAGGCTGTCCTCGCCGTTGCTGTATTTCGCACCGCCGCCGAACAGGAGGGAAAACGTGATCCCGGATTCCAGTAATCTGTCTCTTCGGATGGCAAAGCTTACCGCCCCGTAGCGTCCGCAATTATACCAGCGTACCCGTTTTCGCTCTGTAATGTGATATGTTCTGCGTTCTTCCTCCACGGTAATGTTGAAAATGATCATATCCGCTTCGGGATTCCTCTCAAATTCCGCCAGGATCGCTGCTTCGTAGCCATCCTCATATGCGATATCCGCATCCGAAAAAAGGCAGATATCACCCTCTGCCCGCAGGATCGCCTCATTACGGCTTCTGCCGATACCCCGCTCCGGGAAGCTGTAATACCGTATCAGATATTCTTCCCGCGGATCTGCTTCCGCGCTTCCCCCACGCCCTGCGATCTTCATCTCTTCATAGGCCAGCCGGTCGCACTGGTTGATGATCACCGCATCCGACTGCAGGTTCATATGTGCCACTACCTCAGGGAGTGTGGTATTCATCACAGATGCCAGAACTTCTACCTTCATTCCTGTGTTCCTCCCGGAAGAAAATAATATCTGCGGATCAGTTCTTCATCCGCATTCCACAGAAGTGCTCCGTCTATGGTGCAATCCTGTGCTGCCAGATATTCCAGGACTGCTTCGAGCTGTTTTCCCACATGGGGGCCTGCAGGTACCGCCAGGATCACCGCATCCGCCCCGCGCAGTGTCTCCGCGCTCTCCGGGCACAGCAGGGGACTCGGTACCGCGGTGAATTGCCACTCTTCGCTAGTCTTTACATCCTCCGCAGTCACTGCCGTACGCAGTTGTGAGATTACTTCCGCAGGATCCTCTCCCGGCAATATTCCGCACACCATGGCAGTAAGTTCCACCTTTCCGGTGCTCTCATTCCCGGTGTTCTTATTCCCGATATTCTTACGCTCCGCAGCTTTCTGCAACAGATATTTCACATTTTCAGCAAATCCCGCACTGTGCACCGTGCCGAGATCCTTCAGTCCGTAACGTCTGCGCAGTGTCGCCGGCAGCCAGATGCTGTCGCAGGACAGTTCCCACAACAGAGAAATCACCACCGCGAAAAAAAGGGAAAGTATCGCCGCCAGTATTACGGCGCGGACCGAACGCACATCCGGTACTACCGCCTCTGCCAGGTTACCATGATCCAGTACTTTGATCAGCCGTATCTCCGCTATGGTCTCTGCAAATTCATTGCACATGGTCTCTTCCACCGCTGCTGCCAGTGCCACGCTCTCCGCAGGCTCCTGCAGGGTAGCTTTCGTCACCGGAATACTGAAATCAGAAGGAAGTGTGGCGGAAAGTGCGCCGGAGATGCTCTCTCTTCCCATCGCCAGGACCTCTGCTGCCTTCGTCTCTCCCCGATCAGCTGCCTCCTGTAAATGAGTCTCCACACCATCCAAAAACTCTCCGGTATGGATCAGTCTGTTCCAGGTAGCCTCGTTGATATAATAGGCTCCTGCCGCATTGGGGTTCTCAAAATATTCTACCTTATAAGTGGAAGAAGCCGCATACCCGGGATCAGGCTGCAGCAACACGTTTTTGACATAATAACCGCCGCCGAACAGTACCGTTCCCAGTACTGTCACCGCCAGTATTTTCCACAGATTACGGCATAAGCACAAGACCTCCAGCCGCAGATCAAAGGGTTCCTTCCCATAGCTTGCTTCCATGGTGCCTCCTTTTTCCTTCTCAGTTGTCATCTTTTTCCGCACGGCCATCATACTCTGCCTTGAAGGCTGTTACCTGTTCGCTCTCCACACCCTCCGTGCTGTCCGGCCAGAACAGTACCTTCAGGGTCAGAAGCATCAGCTTCAGATCCAGCCATACCGAATAATTCTCGATATATGTTAAATCCAGTTTTAATTTATCATAAGGAGATGTGTTATATTTTCCGTATACCTGGGCGAATCCCGCCAGTCCTGCCTTCACCTTCATACGGAATGCGAATTCCGGCATGACCTCGGTATACTGGGCAATGATCTCCGGCCGCTCCGGTCTCGGACCGATGAAGGACATATCTCCCCGCAGGATATTGATCAGCTGGGGCAGCTCGTCCAGTCTGCACTTGCGGATCACCTTACCTACCGGTGTGATACGATTGTCATTTTTCTGTGCCAGGCGCGCCACGCCGTCTTTTTCCGCATCGGTACGCATACTGCGGAACTTCATGATATAGAATTCCCTCTGGCCGATGGTGCAGCGTACCTGCTTGTACAATACGGGACCTCCGTCGTACAGCTTGATCGCCAGGGCTGTCAGCAGCATGAACGGAGATGTCACCACCAGCAGGATCAGGGAACAGATCACATCGATGGATCTCTTGATGAACCGCTGCTCCATGCTTAAGGAGTATTCCCTGGTCAACAGGATCGGCGTATCAAATACGTGTAATTCCTCGGATCCTACTAAAATAACATCTGATATTTTAGGCATCACATAGACTCTGATGGAATGTGCGTAGCAGAATTTCAGGATCGTGTTGCGGTCCTTCTCATTGATGTCCCAGATGACCACCGCGGTGATCTCACCGTTTTTGTAATCCTTTAAAATCTCACGGCACAGTTCCTGCGAACCCTTTTTGATATGCTCGCATTTTGTGATCTTGTACTTATCCTTGCGGCTCTCGAACTTTTTACAGATATCCTCAATGGGACGGTCCCCGTGGATCAGCAGCAGCTCTCTGGGAGGGAATGCCGTCCGGTAGATCTTATTTGCAATATTGGCATAGATAATGACTGCCATGATCTGCAGGAATACCATCAACAGGAACATATCCGGAGGGAAAACGCTTCGCGCCATCATACACAATTCCGCATAGATCAGCATGTCCGCCATCAGAGTGGCAAATACCTGGGAGAAGATGATCTCTGTATTTTTCAGATATCCCAGCCGCATACCGCCATACGTCACGGAGAAAAAGATCAGTATCACGCTGTAAATACCGTTCTCCAACAGAAAACCTCTGTACCAGATCTGCTGTAAGGGATCTACCAGCTGGAACTGGAAATGGAACTGCCACATATAAGCAAATAATGCGATCTCCAAAAGCAGGCAGATCGTTGACAATCCTATATTGATCAATCGCTTGAAGGATTCCCTTCTCCGCAATCTATTTACGTAATAATTGTTTGTATCCAAGACAAACTCCTCCAAATCTGTTTCCATACTTTGATGCTCATGCGGGCCAAGGCTCTTGCCCCGGCATCCTTCTATATTCTCCGCTGCACTGCCCGCACCGCCCAGAAGCAGAAATGCCACGCGCTGTTTATCACAGACATTCCCTCTGCCTTACGGTACAGATTCCATATTCTGCGCAGAGCTTCCAGTTTATTGGATGACAGGGATTTCCCCGCTCTCCGATATTTTACCAAATTTTCATCCAAACCACAAGCTACATAACCCTGCCGCAGTATTCTCCACCACAGAGCAGTATCTTCGCTTTTGATCTGCGGCATCTGCAGCTGCTCTTTTGACAGCTGTTCCATGTCAAACATCACGGTACTGGTAAAGATCGTGGTATTTTTCAATGCTTCTTTATACGTAATGGTGGCAGGAACGCGAACCACTTTTCCGGTTCCCTTGCCGTTCTCGTCCGCGAACTCGTACCCGGTGAACACGAAGGCCGCCTGTCTTTCTTTCAGAAAAGCAAGCTCCTTCTTAAGCTTATCCGGCGCCCACAGGTCATCCGCATCCAGATAGGCAAGGTATCTTCCCCTTGCCTCATTGACTCCCAGGTTCCGCGCTCTCGCCGCCCCCAGGTTCGTCGGGTGGATCAGCAGTCTGATCCTGCCATCCCCGGTGCGCTGTATATACTCCTCGATCCGCTGTCTGCTCTGATCCGGACCGCAGTCTTCAATGAGCAGCAGCTCCCAGTCCGTATAGGTCTGGGCGCGCACACAATCCATGGTCTCTTCAATATATTTTTCAGCCCGGTACACCGGCACCACAATACTGATCATATTCTGTTCCATGAAAATACCAATGCCTTTCAATGGCCTGCGTGCTTTCATCCGCAGGCAAAATATTCTTACAAATTCTAGTCTCCATCACTCATCTGCTACGACCGCTCACTTCTGCATCGTCAACAGATAGTATCCGTCCAGAGGCTGCAGCTTACTCCCGGCAGTGTTTTGCAGTTCCGAGAGTGTCTCCTTCCGCAGATTCCCCGGGAGCAGAACGATATCCACATTTTTCTCTGCCGCATATTTCAGGCAATCCGCGAAATCGATCGTCCGCGCTCCGGTACTCTCATCCATACGCACATATTCCGTCTCTCCGGTGGCTTCCAGATGGCTCATCCACAGATACAGATCCTCCTGTCCGGTCGCATAGGTGTCATAGGAATAGCTTCCAAGGGAGGCATCCCAGATGCTCCTGCCGTACACCGGATAGATCTCCGCGCTGTACGCCCTGGCGGCTGCCATGATCTCCTTCGGTGCCCACAGAGTAAAGCTTGCGTCTCCGCTCTCCGTCAGCCGGTATTCCGTAAGGCTTGCCAGCGTCTCCCAGGGTGACGTTTCGGGATTCCGTTGTATCGTCACATCCATGACAGGGATCTGTGCGGTCTGCTCTTTCGTCCATTCCGATACCGGATTGCCGCTTAAGAACACGATTCCCAGCAAGATCACCGTTGCCATAAGATTCGTAAGAGTTCTTTTTTTCCATAATCCGCATAAAAATTCTGCAGCAGCCCATGCAATCAGCGCTGTCTGCGGCACCACTGCCCAGATCCATACATACGAATAAAATGCGGTCTGGTATTTCATCAGAAAAAGTGCGCTCAACGGGCAGATGCATGACAATGCCGTCAGCCCGGTATACAGCCATAATGTCATGGTTGTCTTATTGCGATCCTTGCTGCCTGCTCCGGCATAAAGGGCATTCCGCCTGTGGATCGTATATCCGAGATACAGTATTGCCACCAGCAATAGTGCCGTGAATTTTCCGTGTTGCGTATAATCGGTCCAGCCGTTCAGGGCGGTTTTTAGTAATGTCATCCTGCCGCCTCCTTTTTCCGTCTGCCGGGAAGCAGTGAAAGCAGCTTATGAAGCACGACCCAGCCAAGCGTCACAAGCAGGCAGACTCCGGCACCGTACAGTGTCCACACCATACAGGCTTCCGCCAGCACACACAGGACCACGCCGAAGTACTTTCTCTCCATCAGGCAGGCGATCAGATACGGAAGCAATACCATTGCCCGGATCGTCACTCCGCGGAAGCCTCCGTAGAAAATATCAAAACCGTCCACGCCGGGCATATATGCCCCTGCACAAAACAGTATTCCCACGATCAGCAGAAAGGTCTTCCTCTTCGTTCCATCTTCTCCGAAAATAACGGTTCCGAGCCTGCCGTAAGCCACATATCCAAGCAATAATGTCACACAGGGGATCAGCCGGTATACTACATCCGCTGTGCCCATCCCCGTCCATCTGCAGACAGCCCCGTACAGGGTCGGAAGGCACAGTATCCGAAGCCTCAGCGGCATTCCTGCGGTATAGCAAGCTCCCGTCAGGGGATCCACGGTATAGATGGCATTCTCCTTAAGGAAGGTATTCACCGTCTCCAGTGTCATATCTCCGTCCAGCCATGCCCGTTCTCCCGTAAGGATCCGCAGGATCTGCAACAGTATGAAAAACGCCAAAATTCCTGTCAGAATCTGCTGCGTTCTTAACACTTTTTTCTTCTCCGGTGCCGTTTTACCGGCTATAACGGTGACTGCCACCGCCTTTTTATGTCTGATCAGACTGAACAGGATTGCCGCGATCACCATAATCACGATCCCTGCCAGCATCAGATCCGTTACAGTCAAAAAAGACCACCCTAACAGGCAGCCTGCCAAATGGGCGACTTCCGTCAGCCCGATGATGATCAGGCTCCCCCCGATCAAAATATCTGATGTCCGAAAAGTCATTTTATCTCCCAACGCCCGCTGATTCAAACGCAGGCTTTTGTACATCTTATCATATTTATAAGGACTTGACAAATATTACGTTTGAGAACGTACCATAACGTACCATAAACGCACCCATAAAAAAGCCACATACCGAAACTTCCCCTTTCGGTACATGGCTTCTATCAGTCTGCCGGGGAGAATACTGCATCTACATGATCAACTCTCCCGATCTCTACACCAAAAACAATATGTTACATAGCCTTATAATCCAGTCGGATGTTATCCGCGATACGGGCGATATACTCGCTGTTCGTAGGTCTCGTCCTTCCGGTAGCTACAGAATAGCCAAAAATCTTCTCGAATGTCTCGACATTTCCTCTCGACCAGGACACTTCAATGGCATTCCTGATCGCTCGTTCCACCTTCTGGTCAGTGGTCCGGAAATGCTTCGCGATCGTAGGATATAACAGCTTGGTGACGCTGCTTACTACCTCCATGTCTTTTCCTGACAAAATGATTGCATCCCGTAAATAGTGATACCCCTTCAAATGAGCCGGAACCCCTATCTCCAACATGATTTTGGTTACATATCTCTCTAACTCTGAATCTTTTACTGCAACAATATCCAAAACAAGTCCCCCTTTTTACTTGTCGAGTATTGCTCCCTGGCAGTGACTGATAAAGAAATAGTATCATAGCTGTCGATTTTTGAAAAGACATTTTTTCGTTAAAATATAGTTAAGAAAGTAAAAATGTTACATTTCCCCCCTGTTTTGTAACACTTTTTCACTCAAAAAGGCTTAAATTTCTTCTTTTACCAGATAAATCGGTCTGCGTTTCACTTCCATGTAAGCTTTTGCCAGATACTGTCCCAAAATGCCGGTGCAGAAGAACTGTACCCCACTGGTCATCAGGATAATACATACCAGCGAAGGCCAGCCGGATACCGGATCTCCGAAGATCAGCTTACGCACAATAATAAAAATGATCATCATAAAAGCGATCACGCAGAACAATACGCCGACAAACGAAGCAATCAAAAGCGGTGCCGTGGAGAACGCGGTAATTCCATCCAGGGAATATACCAACAGCTTCCAGAAATTCCACTTGGTCTCCCCCTTGGCACGCTCCACATTTTCATACTCCAGCCACTTGGTGTGGAAACCTACCCAGCCGAAGATCCCCTTGGTGAAACGGTTGTACTCCCGCATGGACAGAATGGCATCCACCATCTGACGGGTCATCAGGCGATAATCTCTGGCGCCGTCCATCATCTCCGTCTTGGAGATTTTTTTCATCAGCTGATAGAACCTTCTGGCGAAAAAGCTGCGGATCGGCGGTTCGCCCTTACGGGTCACACGCCTCGTTGCCACAGAATCATAACCCTTCCAGATCCACTCGAACATCTCCGGAAGCAGAGAGGGGGGATCCTGCAGATCCACATCCATCATTACCACGTAGTCTCCCTTTGACTTCTCCAGGCCGGCGAACATAGCTGCTTCTTTTCCGAAATTCCTTGAAAAAGAGATGATATGGACCCGCGGATCTGCCTCGATCAGCTTTTTGACCTCTCGCACAGTGCCGTCCTTCGATCCGTCATCAATATAGAGCAGCTCCAGTTCGATGTCTTTTTCTTTGAAAAATGTATCGTTCTTCGTCAGCTCCTGATAAAACAGGGCAACGCTCTCTTCTTCATTATAGCAGGGTACTATTACGCTCAACAGGCTCATCCCATAAGTCTCCTTATATATATTCCGGGGATAATTCTTGTCCGGATGGTTTCATTATACTATCCAAATGCATATCATTTCAAGGTCAACACTGTACTTTTTCCGCTTTTTGGATTATACTAAGCTTATGTATGTCCATCTGTGGGATAAGGGCATACCGGAAACGAGGTAAATAATGAACTTTTTTCAGGAATTTTTCAGTAATCATATTTTTCTGGCCGCTGCATGCGGCTGGCTGGTGGCACAGGTGCTTAAGACCATCATCCATCTCATCGTCTCCAAAAAATTCGTAGCGGAACGTCTCGTAGGCAGCGGTGGCATGCCAAGTTCTCATTCCGCCACTGTGTGCTCCCTGGTGACGGCGGTATGCTACGAATACGGTGCCGGAAGCTTCGAGTTCGCCATCTCCCTGATCCTTGCGATCATCGTAATGTACGATGCCATGGGTGTCCGCAGAGAGACCGGTATTCAGGCTCAGCTATTAAATGAGATGCTGAAGGTATTTGAGGATATGGGGCGCAGTGAAATATCCGCCCACGATAAATTAAAAGAATTCGTAGGACATACCCCCTTGCAGGTATTGATGGGAGCCATTTTAGGAATTTTCTGCGGTGTGATTCTTTACACTTTTGTATTTTAAGATTCGTCCATTATACTTGACAGAGGTGACATTTGTATGTGTTTTTTCAAAAGCAGAACTAGGACACTGTTAAGAGCCACCGCGCTTTGCCTGTCCGCTTCTCTCCTGTTGACCGCCTGTGGCCAGCAGAACAATAATAACAATATATTGAGCCCGATCCTGCCGGAGGACAGCCCGGCTTCCAATGCAACCTCCGGTGAAAAAATGCCGGATCCGGTGACGATCGTGGTGGAGGACGACACCAATCCGCCTGTGGAAGGTATGGTACGCAGCCGTCTGACCAATGAGTGGGTGGATGCGGATGTCGCAGCAACCCGCCCCATCGCAGTCATGATCCCCAATGAAGCTTCCGCGATTCCACAGTACAGTCTGTCTGAAGCTTCCATTATCTATGAAGCCAATGTGGAGAACCGTATGACACGCATGATGGCAATCTATGAAGGCTGGGAAGATATGGACAAGATAGGTAATATCCGCAGCCTGCGTGATTATTACGCTTACTGGGCATTTGAGTGGGATGCCTTTTTAGTACATTTCGGAGGACCTTTTTTTATCAACGAGCTGATGGCAGAACCGGATACGCAGAATATTGACGGCACTTCCGGCACGGACGACGAGGCCTTCTTCCGCACCAGTGACCGCAGCAAGCCTCACAACGCTTATGCTTCCGGTGCAGGTCTGTTGAAGGTCCTTGAGAAAAAAGGCTACAGCTTAAATTATCGTGACCTCACCGACGAGAATCATTTCCGTTTTGCCACAAAGGCAGAGCCGAATACACTTGATCAATACGGCTCCAAAGCAAAAGATGCCACCTATATTGATATGTCGGGATGTTATCCCCTGACAAGATGTTATTTTGAATTCAATGAGGATGATGGACTCTATTATAGATCCCAACATCTGTCCGGCAGTTCGGACGGTCCTCATATCGACGCCGTCACCGGGAAGCAGTTGTCCTTTAAAAACATTTTGGTGCAGAATACCTTTTACGAGGAATTGGGCGAAGGATATCTGGCGTTCCAGTGTCACGACACCACACGGGATGGATGGTTCTTCACAAACGGACGTGGTATTCATGTCAACTGGGAGAAGACTTCCGATTACGGTGCGACGAAGTATTATGATGACAACGGCGATGAGATTGTACTCAATACCGGCAAGACCATGATCTGTATCGTGGAGAACGGAGATTCCTTCACGTTCCATTAAAGATGTGAATTGAGAGTTACGCGGGTAATGAGCCGCGCATAGGCATAGTGAGGACAGCGATGGGCGCTTGCGCACAAATCGCTGTCTTTACTTATGCCGTGAT
>ENA-OWOF01000063-OWOF01000063.1-gut-metagenome-genome-assembly--contig:-NODE-63-length-50027-cov-13.254014_pt1 | contig 50027 bp, 77 predicted proteins | sample MGYA00248255_ERZ651790 | MGnify/ENA primary metagenome ERZ651790 (study PRJEB26908, sample SAMEA4031711) | gut metagenome | biome: gut; feature: normal infant; material: stool | place: China | collected 2015...
TAACGGTGGTGCTTATGCTGATTCTGTAACAGAGATTACCATTCACAGAATTTATCTCATTAAGTAATTATTTTTTTAAACAAATCTTTTCCATCCAGTGTTCCGATTTTTGCTTCTACGCTTGTTTGCAGATTTAACTTTAACTTCCTAGTTAAATAAAAAAGACAAAGAGTTTTCCCAACACTCTTTGTCTTTTTGTTAAAACTGAATAACGTGTATTTATATAATATCATATAATTAACATTCCGTCAATTATAGAATGCCGCCTGCAGGCTGTTATATCCCGCCTTGCCATCTGCTGTGAGATTAAGCTTTTTCTGCAATTTGATTGTCTCCGCTCTGGCAGTCTTGCCATACCTGCCATCGGTGTCCTGATTACTGCCAAGGATCTCGTTACAACGTGTCTGCCACCATCTGGCTACCTCACCGGTAGAACCTACCTTATATATAAGCCCTACGCGCTTTGCCTGCAAGCAGATTTGCTTACGAACATACTGTGTGTTCTTGCCGTCCTTACCATCGACTGTGAGCTTACGACCGTATTCATCCCGGTATCCGTCTGCGTTGGCCGCCTTCTGGAAGTTCTGAATGTTGATATTACAGGTCTCTTCCCTCTGCGCCGGAACAGAAGATACCATTTCAAAGTCGGTATAAAAAATGTTGATGTCGCACTTTCCGCTGATTCCGGGAACAGATCCAGAAGAAGTGTACTGCCAAATGTCTGCAAGGTTCAGCTCTGCTTCCGTCAGGCTGGTGCCGTATCTAGCATACCAAACATATACCTTTCCTAGCGCTGCAACTATCTTATCCATGTTAAAATAATTTTTGAGATAATCCCTGTTAGTGTAAATGACCGGGACATGTCCTCTTTCCTTTACTCTCGTCAAGAACGCAATGGCCATATTCGTTGCCAAATCTTTTGTGATGTTCACACCCTTCGTTCTAGCGTATCTTACGGTATCATATTCGAGATCATATGCAACCGGACATTTATTCCAATACTTCTCTACCTGGTCGCAACAATAGTCCGCTTCATTTTTTGCCATAAGCACTGACAGTGCATATGAAAACCAGTAAATGACAGCTGCCACTCCCAGATTAAAGCATGCCAGCGCATTGCTTACATACATCTGGTCTACATTATTTTTACCGTAACCGGCGCGGATACCGATGCGCTTGTAGCCGGCATCACGCACTTTTTTGATATTAACGATGCCGTTGTGTTTTGAGATATCCGGTCCTTTTGATAATGCCTGTTTCATGTTACTCCTCCTTCTTTCCGTCAAAGTCCAGCAGATTCCTCAGCAGCTCGTACATGCCTGTGGCGGCCAGTCCCGAGATCATTCCACCCAGCACAACCTCTGCATTGATACCCTCCTGCAGGTGAATGATAATCGTAATGATGGTTCCCATGCTCAATGATGCCAACGGAATAAACTTGTTCGGAAACTTGTCAAATGCTTCCTTAAGCACATAACCCGTCAACAGACAGATGCCCAAAATAATAGGGTCTACGAGTTGCAATAAAAATGATAAATCCATAATGTTATCCTCTCTTTCTTAAAATGCCTGAACGGCTGCCCACATCAAACCAGCTACCAAAAATCCAGCAACGGCTCCGAGAATAGTGTTAAATATGGTCTTTTTGGCGCTGCTCCACTCTTTTCCCGGCGCACTTTCCATGTCATCTACACGGCTGTCTATACGATCTACTTTTTGATTCATGCTCCCAACAGCCTCATTTGTATGCTTCACTTCTTCTACAAGTTTCACCATTGTATTTGACATTGTATGTATTTCATCCACTATAGGCTCCAGCTTGTCCAGTCTATGCGTGTTTGATCGTGCCCTCTGTTCTACTTCTGTCAATCTGTGTTCCACATCAAGTTCGTTCATTTCTCACCGCCTCCTGGATTTCTGTTGCTGTTTTTTCTTATTTACATTGTAATATACAATCCGACATTTTTTGTACCATTCTTCCAGCCTTCCTACTTCGGTAAATAGGAAGTTAGAACCTAAGTTGCTTTGGACAAATCCGGATAATACCGCTGCATTTAATGCACAAACCATCGAACTGGATTTATCAATATACTCTCGTGTCATCATTGAGTTTAAATTTGCCATAAATACAGACTACTACGAAGAATGTATGGCTCCAATAGATGGACGATACCACCTTGGGCATGTAGTGGCATACCGAATCCATTACCGTGGTTTTACCCCAAGTGCATCTGGCATAATCTTTGACACCGGCGTAGAAGTATATGACTACGGCAAAGTGACAAAATATCAAAATGATGATGTTCCAAACAGAATATATGGTGTCATGTAATTATTTTTCAAGGACAATACTGTCTATAGTTACGGATACGGTGCCGGAATTGACTCCAAGGAAAAAACAAAGATATCCATTGCTTGCTGCATCGGATATATCCAGTACATTATCACCAGTTACAATCCTCTGATAACCGTCCTTAGGTGCCAGTCTATCTCCATAATTTGTTTTAGCGGTATTCAAGTTTGCATATGCGTTATTACTACCACTTCCGCTAACGGTTGCATGGAATTTGACTTTTTTATACACGGTGCGATCTATGAGTTTTCCGGATCCTATGACTACGGAATATGAACCACTCGTATTAGTTGCATTTGTAGTAGACATTACTATGGCATTTAAATTTACGTTGCCAGTATAATTACCGCTCGTTTTGGTAAATCCGCCACTTATATCCGTATTTACACTACCTTGACCAGATATAAAGAGAGGTATATCAGTTTGTTCTCCTGATTTCCAATCTACCCAAGTGCCATTATATAGGATCTGTACAGTGTCAGTGTCAGTATTATAACGTACACTTAAATTCCTATTTACATCAGCAAATCCAGCATCAATTCTCTCCTCCAGATTATTCATGGTGTCTGCATCAAAAGCGTCACCTTCTTCTGATACCGTTCCCTCGTTCCTGGTAACTGTGACAATTTCTGAGGATCCATCCTCTTTCGTCAGTTCCCTTCGTGTAGGGAACTCAGTGATTCTGTTTTTCCATATTTTCTTAACCCATTCTGTAATTTCTGCCATAATCCATCCTCCTATAAAAGTAATCCGATTGTGTCTCCGGCATATATTTCATTGCCGGCATAGTAACTAAATTGTGCGCTTACGACCTCATACACATCATTTAAAATCTGTTCGATGGCATTGTATGCCTGCCATGTGTTATACGGCGGTGCCGGTACCTGCGGTGTATCTGCATGCACACAATATGCTTCTCTTATTGCTGTTACGTTTGATGATAGATTGCCAAAATAGCTTGCTGTCGGTAGCGCAGGTACATTATTAACATAACTGGTTCCATCCAGTTCCATCACATCTAATAGTATCTGTATATCGTTTTCAATTCGTAACAGATCAGATGTATTCAAGCACCCTTTCAGACCTGCCAGATATTCTTTCTGTTCTTCTGGTGTCAGATTAGTCCATCCAGTTTCTCGCAATCTCTGTGCATACTCTACATCCGCCTGTGTCCTGTCCGTCACCGGAGTTATCCACTCATATGGGTAACTATATGCTGATGCATTACTGGTGTACTTTGCTCGCGCCTTTCTTCTTTGTGTCCTTTTGTGGTAATAAGGATTTATAGGCCTCAGGTCCATCAGATCAGCCCCCTCTCGCCTGCATAAATTTCTCCTGTGTATGCCGGATCCGTCACCACAGTGCTATATCCTCGACACTTGGCTACCGCTATGTATCCTCCAGTGAGATCAACATTCTGGCTCTCAATCAGTGTCGTGGATGTGCTGCCATTCATAGATTCAATATTTACCCAATTTCCTACCTGTTCTTGTTGTTCCAGGTACTTCATGTCCACCTTTTTCCTTAGCGCATAATAGCTCAACAAGCTATCTGCTATGGCAGGCAGTTTCTCCGCATTATGCAGCGTGCAGTCTGTAAATTTCTTCAGGCTTTCTGTTTCCCCGGCTTCCAACAGTGGTGCATTCTTCTGATAGATAAATGCTGTGTTTGCATATTTCTGTCCGTAGATCACGCACTCACCTGCTGCCTCCATATGGATTATCAGATAATTTGTCTTTACCATCCGGATGGTTCCTGCTGTGGCTGTAATGCTCTCCGGCTGGTACGGCGCCGAGAAGGTGATCCTAGTATCTCCTGCCTGCAGGCTGCCCTTATAAATGTCCGTGGTTTTATCTTCAATTGCATAGCTTTTGCACTCGATAGATACTCCTGAGACATATTTGTCCAGTGATACCTTGGTATGCCCGTTTAGTTTGCGGTTGGTTCCAACCGTGGATGACACATATCGGTCTGGTTTATATACCTTAATGGTATCGCTCCGGCTGTCGTCCGCCACAGCTCCGCAGGCAAAGCATATTCTCTGCAATGCCTTCCGGCACGTCTGTATCCCTAAATAACCAGTCAGTTGTATCTCTGCCACATCATCGTCTATGCTATACTTCGTAATCCCTGCTGCCGCAAATACTGCCTGCAGGATGTTTCCCGCCAGCTCATTTATGTATATCCGTCCATCATAAAAGGTGTATTTATCCATCAGCCCTACACCGTCGATGAGTTTAAATGTTGCCACATTTTTTGTAAAAGAAAAATCATCCACATAAAATGCCCCGATAGGGATCCATTCTCCGCCGCGGTACTCCGTGAGGTTTACTTCTTGTGTTTTCTGGATGGACTTCCATGCTCCCTCTTCGTTACCGATGTCAAAATCATTATTCACATCTACGATAGACAGATCTGCCTTATTGATAGGTAGCGTAGCAGAAGTGACATCTATATCCTCCTGCACCTTCCCTGTCTTGATCATATCCTTGTCCCATACGATATATTTGCCATAAAGAATATATTGCAGTTTGACATATCGCTTCGGATATGCAGTCCGGATAAACTCTATCTCGATTCTTCCGTAATTCTGTACCTGATTGTTACATACATAAACCAGGCTGTCCGGATAAAATGTCTTACTGATCAGCTTAATCCCAGACACCGTGTACCATGTGATCGTCAACTCTGCTGGGTAATCGTCCTCAAAATAGAGCGTGATCCCGGCGGAGGAATGCTGCGATGTAAACTGGATCAATAATTTAGGGGTACTCTCAAATGTGCAGTCGTCCCGTGATTGTTCTTCACTCCAAAATGCAATGTCTTCCGGCGCATCCGGCAGGATGCTTTTCTCCCCGGACAGCACAAACTGATTTAACTCTGTTGTTCCATAGTCTTCCTGCAGATGCTCTGCTTCAAACAGTTCGATATTTCCTATGGACTGGTTATCATCCGTAGAAGGAGACGCATCTGACAATGCCGTGACGTCTATAAATTTCATTTCTGCCTTGCAATATGTCCTCATGTCTCCCCCTTACGGTGTCTTATATGGCTTCTTTGAGGTCATCCGCCAAGATAATCCTTTATACTGTGCCCCAGTCTCCAACACCATTTCCACCTCATCCTGAATGCTGGAAAAATATCCGCAAAAATCGAATTGCTTACTGGCATCCGGAAGAGTAACATGATGGAATCTATTCTCACAATCTGTAATGTGCTCAATCAAAGTATCATACAGTTCCGGATCCTCAATCGTTCCAATGGATATCCTATAATTCTTGTACAGTCCGATGGTCTCAATATGTGAATCTCCATCTTCTGTTCTCTCTGCAAATTTTTCCAAAAAGTCCAATGTCCTCTTGATAGATATTAAAGGGATGTTATATGTAATTCCGTCTATGATCAGACCCTGCGTATATTTCCTCTCCATATTTCATCCCTTCCTATCCTTCTGCGATTCCTAACCGTACTTCTTCGTTCTGCAGGTATGGTAAAAATAGTCTGCCGCATGTCTCTCCGTCCAGGATCAAGGATGCATCTACTGTGCCTCCACTCGTCGGCATGCGATCCGCAATCTTATCAGCAAGTGCATCCATCCAGCCAGTGTTCTTTTCCAAAGGTAAGACTGCTTCGCGACCAGCTTCTCCGATTTCTGCGAGTGTAGCCCCCGTGGTAATTCCTCCGTTAGCAAGTTGCGGTATAGGTGCCCTCGGGACTTCCGGAAAATTGTGCGGTCCGAACGATTTTCCACCAACTACAGGTACCCAGTCCGGAAATTCAAAATGTAACTCGTTAAATGCTCTAATAACTGCATTTATACAATCTATAAATCCATTAGCTAATGATGCAGCCAATGACAGCAAACTTATTACAACATCCTTGAAAATCTGTTTTGCATCTTTCCATAATTTTCTCCAATCACCATTTATTAAGTCACCCAAAATCGCAAACACATCTTTAATAACCTTCAGCATTATGGTAATTGCATCTATTATGATGTCTACAGCAAACTTCACTTGTTTTACCAAGTCCTCTAGGATGGGTTGCAATATCGGCAACAAATTATCTATGATCCACTGTAGCAGTTCTTTCAGGTAATCCCAAAAAGGCTGTATATACTCTATCAATGTAACCAGCAAATTCATAAAGGCATTTATCATGGGTTTGAGATGTCCCTGATATGTGTCATCAAACATACTTGCCCACTGTGTCAAAACTGGTTGCATGTTATTATTCCAAAAATTTAAAAAGGATTCCTGTAGATCAGATATTCCATCTGTAAAATGGTTTACAAACGGTGAGATGGAATATTTATAAAGCACCGTGAATCCGTCTCCAACCTGCCCGACAATATCCGCCACGGTCCCGGAGAATACCGCCAGCACATCTATGATGCCTTGTACCGCCGTTGCAATATCATCCTGGTTATTTACAAACGGATCCAACAGCAGGTGTAAAATATCATCTGCAAACTGTGCTGCGATAGCAGATACTGATAAAAAGACATCCGAGAACATCTGGATCAGATTTGCAGTCAACTGTTGTCCGGAATCACTTCCAAACGCTGAAAAAATCAGTGCGAACGCTGCTGCCGCAGACGCAGACAGCAATAGGATATCTGCTCCGATATCAAACATCTGAGTGAGATGCTTCTTAATATCATCTTTGTTGTCATCCAGGTATTTCTTAATTCCCCCGGTAAGGTTTTGCGCGATGGTCGCACCTATGCTGACAAAGGATGCCGCAATTGTCCCCAGGCTGGTGACGAATGTAACAGCAAAGTTCCCTGCCGCATTCTTCACAGATTCCGCACTGAAGATATCTATAAAGCTGTCCTTTATGGATGCCAGGTTGCTACGAATATTCTGGACCTGTCCATCAATTCCAAGCTTTTCAAAGGCTTTCTTCCAGCCTACCGAAAACTCTTCTTTGATCTGCTTTGCAATATCTTTTACTTTTCCAAGTTTGGAAGCCATCTTATCGCTGACCTGTACTTCTTCGTACATACCAGCGGTACTGCTGCCGCTCCCCCCGGAATCGTTTTTCTGTAATACATTCAGGTCATCAAAAGCTGCCAGTGCTCCTGCTGCCTTTTTGGCAACACCGGATGTCTTTTCCAGAGATTTTGCATAATCGACCTGCTGCTGTTTCGCCCTGGTCCATGTACTCTGCCCACTGAGCAAAGCAATAAACTGGTTCATGGCGTTGATCGCTTTTGTCAGCCAGTCACACAGCCTTGCCAGTGCCGGTGTCACCATCGATACGATGGGTGCCGCAAGTGTTCCCAGTGACGCATTCAAAGTGGCGATCGAACTTTTCAATGAGGACATTCTCTCGTTGAAACTCCCGGAATACTTTGCCATGTTCTGGATGCCTGTCTTAAAAGATTCCACCATTGCATTAAATGCTTTTGTAATCCAGTTGAAAATCAACAGAGATAGTACAATTCCCTTTAGCCGGCTGAGCAGCGTAGACATAAGTCCCGCAGATTTCTTAGCTGACTTTCCGACTTTTTCAATCTGCTTTGCTCCGGATCCGATGCCGCTCTGTTTGGCTATAATCTCATCATGCCTCTTGCTAAGCATAGCCATTTCTCGATTCGCATCGCTTAGCTGATCCGACAGCTTTTGATACTCCGCCGTGTTTGTCGGATCATTATATGCTGCATTTGTGGCTTCTAACTTTGCTTTGGCTTCCGCAAGTTTATTTACTTCCCGCGTGGCATCGTCAAGGCTTTTAATATATGGTTGCAAATTTTCATCCTTAAATCCGAGTTCTCTCATCTGATTAAGTTCTTCATTTGCTTCCTCTACCTTTTTCTTAGCCTCTTCAATCTGATCAGTAAGTTTCTTATACTCATCAGTAGGTATTTTTTTAGATGCCATTTCCCGCATGGCATCCTCTAACTGCTGCGCCTTGCGGGCAGTCTTTTCCATCCGGTTTTCGATCTGCATCAGCTGGCTGGACATATCCGCATTTTCAATTTTTGTTTTAATCCTGATCTCTCCATCATATCCGCCAGCCATTTATATAGCCTCACTTTCTAAAGATTCCCAGCGCTTCCTGTTCTGCTTTTTTCTTTGCTCTTATCTGCTCCATTAGAGCATCGTACTCGTCGATCTTGTCCTTCTGCTCCTGCGTGTACTCCGGTTCCGGCTGATCCAGCGCATAGATCTGCTGTGCATCCTGGATAGCCTTCTTCTCCGCATCCGTCTTGGCTTCTTCTTTTTTCTTTCTCCGGATCTCTATCACCTGAAGAAAAGAGGACTGCTTATGCGGCATATTCCAGAGCAACCCGCAGAACTTCCACCAGTGCATATCCTCTGTTGCGAGATCAATCCCGTAGATTGCCCGGAAGTCCGCGTAAATGCGCCACTGGTCAATATCGTAATCTACCAACCGGCGCTTTTCCTCACTGGTTCCATGCCTATCATGATGCCAGCCGTTCATGTACCACTGAATACATTTTCCTACACTTTCTCCCTGCGGCATTGCTCTCACTGACTTCGTATCATCATCGAAAAACATAAGCTCCAAAGTCATTGACACCCGGTCATAATCTGTCAGTTCCGGATCATACTGTACTAGTGATATCTGTATTCCAATGCGGTAGTCGCAATTGACAAGGTATACTTCGCCGTTCTCGGGGTCTTCCCATTCTTCCGGGAGAGGATCGAGCATAACGTTCGTCATTTTCTGCCGCCTTTTCTCCCGGTGTTATACCGCTTCTTCAGCTGTTCAAACCTGCGCCCAAACAGATTATTCATTACTGGGATGACCTGCTCGACAAATTCAAACAGTGCCGTCTCATCCGGCACGATGTCACCATAGATGTTCCTGATTGTGCCTTCGCCGAATAATTCATCCAGCGCAGCGATAATCTCTTTAAGGTACTTCACGCGGATGCTGTTAATATCCAGTGCCACCTTGATAGCATCACCGGTGTCTCCCGCAGTAAGCTGATCGTCTGTGTGGTTTTCCTTCCACTCTTTCATCTCCACGTCACATCTGGCAGAGATACTGTTGAGCTGGTCAATGATATGCGCAAATCTGTCTGCTGTCTGTGCATCTGCCACGTTGATCCGCAGCACGGTGACTACCTGATCGTCGTCCTCATCCCTGATTGCAATACTTTTATATCCTGTACTTAACTTAACCTGTTCCATATAATTACCATCCTTTCAGAAATGGGGCAGGACTGAAAGGAACCCGCCCCATTATGTTAATTATTGATTAACACCTACGTTATACTTTTACTGCTCCGGACTGCGTTGCACTGGCAGCTTCTGCCTTCGGCGCCCAGGTGAATTTTCCTTCGTCGGAAATTGTGATAGTACCCAGTTCCACGTCACCATTGCCGTTGATCTGTATGGTGGATGTAAGGTTATCCCCGCCGGCACCACCTACACTGGAAGGGCATACCGTTACCGGCACTCTGATGCAATCTCCAGTCTTGTTGGAAATATCAGTTTTTAAATACCGGTAATAATATGTATTACACTCTTCTCCGGTTGGGAATTTCTTCAACAGATCGTCAATTGCCTTCTGCATATCATCAGACAGGTAATCTCTCTGCGGAGACATGGATAAAGCATATCCCTTAACAGAGTTGCTGGCATTCTTCATGTTTACGTACTGTGTAGATTCCGTGTTAGGTCCCCAGTCCTCAGTGATCTCCTTGTAACCGTCACCCATCTCTACAATTTGGGGAGTTTTTCCACCCATGAGAGATCCGATATCCAGCAAAGAGACCATGTTGGTTCTATCTTTTGCCATCTCGCTTTTCCTCCTTATTTTTTATAAAAATACCGCAGTTGCATATTCACCGCGTACGTCACTGTATTATCATCCTTTGCCGCTGCAAACACCGGGGATGTTCTCTCGATGGATTCCAGTTGCATCCTGGCATCGCTGAACGTGATCCCGCTCTCCTCCAGCCATCCTGCCAGCTGCTCCAGCATCGTCTGATCATCTATGTTTGCCCGGTTGGTATCCGCAGAACATTTGTAAGCTATCTGGAACGGGTACTGTGCCTCATAACTGCCGCTCACATACCGTTTGAGGTATACGGCACCCTGCATCGGGAACAGCCCGATAGATCTGTCCTCATTGAGATTGCTCCATTTCACGGTGCTGTTGTCGGCGGTAAAGCTTTCCGGATAATCCGGATAGCCCAGGACAAGTTCCAGTATGCCTTTCTGCACGCTGGTCGCATCCTTAACCGTCAGTAATTCCTGCTTCTCTTCCATCATTTTCCTCCTACTTCAAAATGAGGCAGTACATCATCATACTTGTCCACGGATGTGATTCGGTATGTTCCGTAATAGCGATCTCTGAAATACTCGTACACCCTGCTGTCCGGCAGAGTTGCACCGGTGCAATTTTCCTTTACGAAGAAATCTTTCTCCGGGGAAAATGTCAGGTACCGTTCTTTTTCCTCCGCAGAGAGCAGTTCCCATTCCTTCGGATCCTTGTACGGCTTCGGCAGGTTCTGATAGGACATGTACAGGGTGACTGCTGCCGCTTTGTCCTGTCCACTTTTCGACGCTGTCACACTGTTCTTTTCCACAAGATCTGCTTTTTCAAGTACCGTAAGATAATACGTTTCTTCCTCTGTTTTGGGATCAAATGCCCGGTTAAACAGAGTAACTACCTTGTTGTCCCAGAACATCATCCTACCCCCGCATACAGCAGTCCTGTGCCTGCCAGGTACTCACAAACCGTATCGTAGAAGAGATGAATCTGCGCTGTCTTGTCTCCCAGCACCTTATCTATCAGAGTTTCATTACTTCCAAAGCTGACAGATCTTCCACCGGAGGACATGGACTTAATATTTGCCACAGTCTCGTCGTTGGCATGTGAGTTCTTGTAATCGATCTGATACATAAGGTCTGCTAGGGCGCAGGTAGCCTTTTGGATTTTCTCCCCGTATTCGGCGATTGCATCCACATCAATTTTTCCAAATGTCAACTGATCCAGTTTGATACTGGCACGGTCGTTCCACTTAGGAAAAGCGGTATCCGGAATGACATCCCCATAATATTCATTTTCGTAAAAGTCATATGTGGTATATGCCATCCGATACCGCTCCTTCCTTAACCTCTGGTTACGATCTGCATGATGCTGATTGCCTTGATAGGATAATACTTAGGACTGTTGGAATCGTTATTCTGAGCGATCTCCCAGTTACTTCCAGTTTCCAGCTGTTCAGCCGTGGGAGATACCACAGAGGTATTCTTCCAGGAGATACCATAGGGCGCAAATACCTTTCTCTGTCTGGTATACAGAGTAGTCTCGCCGCCGTTCTTCGCAGCAGCACGTTCCATTTCAGCAGGTACTTTCGCACCACAGTTGGTATATTCGATAGACGCATTTCCTAACACGTAAGAGGTGTACTTGGTATATCCCTCAGCAGTCATCTCATAATAGTCAGAGGATGCAGGTACACCTGCAGGTTCTGCAACTACCTCGTAGTCCTTACCGCTCTTGGTGTAATAAGTCTTACCTTCCTGCACAGCCTGGTCCTTGGATGCTGCATAAGTGGGTGCAACTTCCTCCGCAGGCATGGTATCATCTACCAGCACCAGTCTGCCGTTCAGAGTTGCAAGAGGCAGGGGACGCTCGATACCGTTTGCATCAGTATATTTCAGATACTCCAGCAGATTGCGGTTCTCCAGCTCAGTGGCTACTGCAGAGTGCATGACCACGAGTGCAAAGTTTGCTTTCTTATCGCCCAGGGATCTCTGCATGCCGGTATTGAGAGTAGTGGGTCCAAAAGTACCGTCCGTTCTGCCAGAAATGTCATAAGTATGAGTCTCTACAAACTTCTTGCCCTCACCGGTGCTCATAGCAAAAATGCCTTTCAGCACACTCAGCAGAGTATCCTGATCTTCATCGTCCCAGAACTCTGCAACTTCTCCCGCTGCCGCAGAATAATCATCTCCGGAAATATCAGACACAAAGTCCTTCTCCGTCCATCCCTGTGCACGTCCTACTACAATACGTCCCATAGAGTAGTTGCCGCGATGTGTTGCATCGATGTCGGTCTTACCGTCATAGTTCACAGTACTTCCGGTCAGTCTTGCCTTGATCAGGGTGGTGATGAAGTTACCGCCCTTCTGCTCAGACAGCCGAGATGCATACTCGGAACGCTCGATGATTGCTCCGGAGTGCAGCAGCTCATTCAGTCTCAGGTTGGGAGTTTCACGCACAAAGGCGTCAAATACTTCGCCATTGAAATTTACTACATCAAATAATGCCATAGATTATTTCTCCTTCTTTCTGTTCTTCAGATATGGTGTGATATCCAGATCCGGGTGTTCGTTTTTCAGTTTCATGATTTCCGCCATAGACAGGCTTACGCCGTCCGGGTAGTTGATGTTATTACCGAGAATCTGACTGCGGTTCTGCTGCGCCTTCCAGGTCTTTTCATCAATGACAATATCCGGCTTGTAATTGCCCTCATCATCCTTGACGATTGCATCAAACAGATCATTGATGCTCTTACCCCTGGCTTCGTCGGAACTCAGTTTACCGACAAGCTGCGTCTTAATGGCTTCTGCAGTAATCTCGTTCACGAAATGCTTGTCTTTGAAGAAATCCTCCACCAGCCCTGCCAGTCTGGATTCTTCATCCTTCTCTTTCCGCTCGTTGCGCTCCCTTTCCAGGGTAGCGGTCAGTTCTTCGATTTTGTTCTGCATTGCGTCAGCATCAGGTTTAGAATCCTTCATGGTCTGCAGTTCCTTTTCCAGATCCTCCTGTTTCTTTTCGAGATCTGCTTTCTCCTGCTCCAGTGTCTGCATCTTGGACAGCTTCTTATCCATCTCGTATTTAGACACAAATTCTCCGGGGAATGCCTTCTCGATTTCCTCTGTGATTTCCACCCCAAGTGCTTTCAGTTTGTCAATAATATTCATTCTCAGTTTCTCTCCTTCTTAAAAGTTGTTGTTCCGGTCAGTCCGGCACGAATGAGCTGCTATTTTCTCCATAGCTGGCATTTTCCAACGAAAAAGGCACGCCCTAAATAGGACGCGCCCTAAGGATCATCCTATGATTTTTATAGGTTGGCGAGCAGACCTCTTGTCTGCCCGGTTGTGCTCTTTTTAATTGTCAATATAATTCTAACACCATATATTACAAATTTTGTACCAATTTTCACGCAAAAAGAGAGCCTATTATTAAGCTCTCCTACAAACTATTATTTTGATATGCTGTTGCCCGACCATTAGCCACTGCCGCCTGATCCTTTTTGAATCCGGCGACTTTCAGCCGATCAGCCTGCGTCTGAAGCTTATTCTCCTTACAATACTCCTTATATGCCTGGTTCTGTGTCCGCAGCTTATATGCCAACTTATCATACTGCGGCTGTAACATCTCTTTTACATCCGTCTCTGCCACTCCATCGATTTCCGCCTTTTTCATCAGTAATTCCCGCTTGGTCTTCCGGATGGCGCGTTCCATTCGACGCTGTTCCTGCTGCCGCTGGTAAAGTTCCTGGCTCTCGTGGATGTCAATCTTCGGCTTACCGTCCGCATCCACGTAGGGATTACGAAGCGCCGGGTCCCACGGCTTATGCGAATGTCTGCAGTTATACCCATGCAAGCCCAAAGGATTCACCACGGTTCCCTGTCCGCTGTCAGGATCTATGGTATACCCTGTCGCTTCCAGCAGATTTTCTATTCCATCATCCCGCCCAACAATTTTATAGACCTTGCCCTGCCAGTGATCATGCGATCTCAGATCTTCCGGATGCTTATCATCGTGTCTAGCACCCATATGAGCCGATACCAGGACATATTCTATCCCGCCCTCTGCTATGTACTGATTCGTTACCTGTGCCGCCGTCTGATTCATCGATGTCACGATGCAACACCGGACTGCTGCCTCCAGTGACCTGGTTGCTCCTGTCGGATAATCGATTGTCACTCCTTTTTGTGCATACTTGTCCAATACCTCGCACACCGCACTGCTATATGACTGAAAGCCGGTTGCCACTCGCATATCTACTTCATTCAACAAATTCAAAAGATCTCTCTGAGACTGCAGCATTGTTGTTCCCGTAAGATTATTGAGTTCTCCGAAAGTCTTCTGCATTTCAGCGTTCATTGCCATAATCACGGCATTATTCTCCAGTGGAGGTGTTACACTTCCAAACTGTTTTAGTACCTCTTCATCGTCCGAGAAAGATGTCATTACGCTGTCCTGCAGGATCTTCCTCACCTCTTGTTGGCTTTTACCGGTTAATTTTGAAATTTGCTTTACAATCTCTTCTCTCTGCAGTCCAAGTTGTTGTAATCTCCACAGTTCCCGGTCAGCAGTCCCTGATATCTCCCCGTTTTTCAGCAGGCGGTTTGCTATGTCCTGCAGGATCCAGTCTTCCAGTTCCTGGTACAATTCCACAAGTTTATCTGATTTTCCATAAAAATAATCCGGTGTCAGCATTAACCTTTTCCTGCCTCTCTCTTTACAAGATCCACCCATTCTGATCCGTGCGCCTGCTTTGCCCGCTCAAACCAGTGATCTCCGGTTCCCGCTGTATGATATTGCAAAGGTCTACCCGTCGGCTCCTTTTTCTCATACTTGTCTGCAAAAGATCTACCATCTGATGTGAGATACAACTCTCCTGTATACTGGTAGTGCGCATAGGGTGTGTTGTACGCTATCTCTCCACCATAAATTCCTTCCGGGTAGTTCACACTTCCGCGGAGTGCCCCCTGGGAAAATGGAATATATTCATCACAGTCAGCCACCACCTGCATATTCAACAACTTCTGTGCATTTGCAATGTTCTGGTCCAGTCTGTCGGTATCGATTCGGATATCAATGCATCCGATAGTTTTTCCATACTGCATTCTTCATCATTCCTTATCCTGACAAACAATTCCGGCGGTCCTATAAGCTCCTTTTCATCACAGTTTTGTCCGGCATCCAACAGCTGTTTCAGTGGAACAAAACCACCCTTGGCAAATTTAGGAAACGTCGGTCGCGATGTTGCTGCATTTACAATATCAGTCGGTATCTCATTCATGCCCTACTCCTCCCCAAACAATCCCTGTTGTTTCTGCTCACTCGCCTTTTCTTCCTGGACTTCTGCCTGCATCTTGTCAATCTCTTCATCATTAAATCCCTCATATTCTTTGAGGTATTTGCGCTTACTGTATACGCCCTGAATCATCAACTGATATGCCCTGGTTCTGTCCTGCTCGAAGGATGCCAACAAATCCTTGAAGTAGAACACATCCTCGTCCGCCACATCCTCGTCCAAGGCATTTACGTAGCCGCTCGGCATATTGTAATATACATCACAATACTTATCCAGCGCATAGATCAGGTCCTTGATTGCCATTTTCAGCGCTGTACGAATATCATTGATTGTTTCCACGGTTTCGCTGTCATCGCTCTCGATCTGTGTAGCTGTTATCATTCCCGTCTTGCGATCCAGAATGAACTGTCCCTGGGAGAATCCGACTTTCGTGGAAATCATGGACAGAATGGAATTGATGTCTGTGATACGCTGATCTGTCAGAAGAGTGGGAACATGCTCGTCAATCGTGTTCTGCGCGTCCACCCCATGTTTCAGCCCGCGGACAAATCTCGGAAGGTTTACTCTCTCCTTGTCCCCGGTATCTTTATTCCTCTTCTCCAGCGCATTTTCATCTATAAATGTCAGATGCTGGGAATCCTCTACCTCATCACCCTTGCGGCTCCATGCCACATCCAGGTCATTCAGTTCTTTGATGCAGTTGGCAAAGATAGCCACTCCTTCGGGAGAAGAATAATCAATAGTGTTGTTATACGGCATCTTAAAATATCCAAATAAAGGCTTCTCCACGTTTGACAGGACCTGTGTCTCAGGGATATTCTTCCACTCCGGTACATCCGTCAAATGGATTTTGTTCCCAAGACGATCACCGCCCTTAGACTTGTATGCTTTATTTTCAATAGTGTATGTTCTTCCTACTTCCCCGTCATCCATGATAGAAGAGGTAAAATGCTGATATTCCAGGCGTGTGTAATAATCTTCGCCTTTCACCAGCCGGTCAAAGAAAATAATACCCAGGATATCCCCGTTGCTGTTCTTTTCTGTAACTACGAAACTGCCGGGCATGACATAGTCGATAGCTCCGGCGGGATTGTATGTACCGTTCGGCTTCAGAATGATGCCGCCGGCACCGCAGGCATCCTCCACCTTATCTCTGATAGACTTCTGGATCATGGCTTTGATGCACTGGTTGATATAGTCAGCTCTCTGGCTGCCACTGACCGTGATATTGAGATCCATGCAGGTCTTCTTAGCTGTGTAATAGCAGAGAAACTTCGCAAAATTAATAGTCTTGACATTATCTTTTGCCCAGTACGGACGCCCCTTTATGATAGCCTGCCATTCGTTCTGTGCCAGTTCCATAATCTCGGAGGATATGATATCCACCTTAAATTCCTTTTCTGCATTTGTTTTAAACAAATTCATAAAAAACTCCTTTACTCTCGCAAATATGCTCATATGTCACCGCCTATAATTTCATTGTAAAAGCATTGTCATTCAGCAGAATGCCGTGATCCGTTTCTATAAATACAGGTTCTGTGCCATCATATACTCTAAGATCTAAATCTTTCCGTAAAATATTATCCTGCCCAGAATCAGATATACACGCAACCACCTCCCGTGTTTTCTTATCCACTATGGCAAAATACTTAGTCTTCATATTCCCCATCGTCCTCTTCCTCATCTACTTCGCTGTCATACAGTCCATTATTTCTCCGGCTCTCCATTATCACACGGTTCAGACCGTAGATCAGAGCCATCACGCAGTCCTCTCCCAGTGTCGGATACGCATCCGAGAACGTTCCATCTTTCAGCTGCTCATGTTCCAGTGTTGTCAGTTCGTGTGCAAGATTAGGGCACCGCGCCGGATCCACCACGATCTTCGTAGTCTGCTGCAACCACTCCCAGCAATAGTCTCTGCCCTTGCCGGATCCCCAGCGCTTCTTGGCGCCGATTGCATTGAATCCCCAGTCCTGCAGTTCTGCGATATCATCCGGTCGGGCGGAGTCACATATGATTTCTTCCGTAATATACTGCTTAATTTTCCGGGCGAACACGCTGTTCTTGCACTTCTTGGCAAGCACTTCCGCCACGCAGTACAGCGTATCCGTCTCATCATCGTAGTATGCTTTCTCGAAGGTCTGCGGGTGCTCGAATCCGAAGTCCAAACCATGATAAAAGAATGGCATGTTCTCAATTTCCGCATCTGTGATGGTTCTCTCTTCCACATTATCAAAGATGCCTCCACCGGTACCGGTTACTTTCCCAAGATAGTTATTGTCATAGTACTTAGGTTTATGAACTTTAAACCATTCCGCACGTTCGAAGAATCGCTTTCCCAACCATTTAAGTGGCACATTGAAATAATAGCTGTGGCAGATCCTTGTCTGCGGTTTGCTCTGACATTCCTCAACATACTGATTCATGAAGTTGTTCTTCGACTTCGGTGGGTTGAAAATCTTAATGTCCAGTGCCGGCGTGTCCGATCGCAGGAAAGTATCCTCGATGTTATCCATCTGCTCCACGCCCGCCATCTCGTCGCACTCCTCATGGATCAGAAGTTTCACATAGCCAAATGGCACATTAAATGATTTCAGGGAGATCGGCTTGTCCGCGCCTACGAACATTATCATCTGACCGGTCGGCTTATATACAGCGCACATAGGTGATTGCTTAAAATCCCAGTTATCCAAATCATTGTACCGAATTACGGTCTTCATAAACTGGTTATAAACAGAGCCTCGAAGGTCTATCTTATACCGGCGGGTATATACCACATGCGCCTGTGGATCCTGCCTAATGGTCTCATATGCCACATTGCCCCAGAAGTTCGACTTAATGGAGCCACGGCCACCCTTGGATATGATTTCATGTACATCAATCTCACCGGCAAATGCTTCATGTACTGTTCGATAAATCTCCACAAAATCAGAAGTAATATCTGTAATTGGAATCGTCCACAGCGGCGCTTTCTCCCGCTTCTCCTTTTCCTCACGTTCCAACCTTTGTTTCTCCGCAATCGTCAGAGTCTTCTCCAGTCCATCCATAGCCTTCAGCTGATCTGAAAAGTCCGGAGCAAATCCAAACCCATCCACGATCTCCCCCTTTGCGATCTTGCTACGACGCTCCTGGATGTCTGCCAGGGACATAATGTCCCGGTGCTGCTCCTTCTCAATGCGCTCGGTCTGTTTTGCTATATAGTTCAAAATGTCATCATTTTTCAACAGACGTTGTCCTTGCGAATAAGCTGTTTTTTCAGAATACTTTGCAGCTATTGCAGCCTGTGTAGCATTTCCCCCATTCTTTATGTATTCATCCGCAAATACCTTTCTTTTTTGGGTCAGCTCGTTCTTCATCCACTCACCGCCTTATAGATATCCAGCAGGCAGAATATAACATCCACCATTGAGCATGTCTTCAGAATCTCATATTCTTTGGTCTTCCACTCTTCCTTGCCCGGGTAGTAGCACTCCACCGGGGTAACGATGCTGTACGAGGTGATCATCCGGCTCTGATCCTCGGAGTAGAACTGTCGCTGGTTTATCTTTATGATCATTCCACGCTTTACCAGCGCAGTCTGTAATTTCTTCATCTTCCCTCTCAGGTTCGCCATCTGATCATCTCCTTTCTGACAAAATAAAAAGACCTTATAACTCCATGCATATCATAGAGCCATAAGGCCTTAGGCAAATACCGACGATTTAAACGCGGACCTCTCATTTCGAGCGTTCTACCCGACTTAAACTATATTTACCTACTACGATTATGCCATATTTTACTGATTTTATCAAGGAAATCCTTATCTTGCCTGCTCAGTGGCTCATGCATTTTCTCTGATTCCTCTGTATGAAAATATCCATGATGAACATGCCACGTTTTATTTTTCTTATCTTTCTCTATAACCTTGTAACGCTTATTATCCTTATCCATAAATGCAACTCGAACAATATCCTCGCCGCCTACCTGCACATACGTTCTTCCCTTGGACATTGTTTCCAGCAATGGTTCATAATTTTTTATACGATTTGCTACAAACTTAATGTTTTCATGTTCCAATAACGTATGATACTGACTCCCGTATGGATTTCCCTTCTCACTCATGCCACTGCTGGCACCTCTGCCACCCATTACAATCTCGCCTCGTTATTCTCTGTAAAAATCAATGTCCCCTCATACCCTTTCTCGGTCTCGGACCGGCTTCATTCCAAAGATTATCCAACTGATCACTTGTCTTATCTCTTTCCTTCCTATATTCCTTTTCATATTGTGCATATTCTTTGTTAGTGTAAGTCTTTACCGGATATCCAGCTTTCTTAGCACGTTCTTCAATCTCCTTTAAGGTCCGTGGAACTACATTTTTTACATTATTCCCAACTCCAATTGTCCATGTCTTTCCCTTTTCATTTCGCTATGTAACATTAGTTCCGTTTATATTTACCGTAATTTGTTTTATAGTATTCAAACCACTAGAGCTACCTCGCCCACCGAAAAATTGCAAATTTATTACCATTGCGCTACCTCCGCCTTGTTCCATTTGTCCGTGAATGCCTGCACTCTCACAATATTCCCCTGGCACTCTTCCGGCACGCCGCCATAGAAAATAATCTGTGCTGGCTGTAGCCTATCCACCATCTCGAAATAACCATCCAGGAATCTGTGTTTCTTTTCCTTGCTGTTCTGCGTTCCAACAGAGGAAATCGCTACCACGCTGTGTGTAGGCTCTCCATCAAAGCACCAGTCAAATGATTCCCTATCGCTCCAGCAGATTGTAGGTATCACCCTGATGCCGTGCATCTGCCAGTATGCTCCCAGCCAATGCTTCCGGTAGTGGTTGTATATCTGCAGTGATCGGGGAAAATCCGTGTATAGGCTAAAGTCCGGTGTCAATACATACCGAAACTTCTGCAACCTTGCTATGTATCTGTCAGGATCAGTCCACAAGCGAATGAACTGGTAGTCATCCAGGAAGAAATGAACTGCTTTCTTCTCCGGCTCCTTGGCATTCTGGGCATAATTGAACCCGATAAACTCCGCAGCATCGAACTCTGTCCCTTCTATTCCCGGTATGTCATATTGTCCTGTTCCATCAAACAGCATTCTCTGTATATTCTCGTAATTCCTTTGTTCCTTATAGTTCATTACCTGATCATTTCCTCATATCATAATTATAAAGTAGCTTGATTCACTATTTGTACCAAATTACAAGGGAAACACCATCTTCATCTGCCCATTCGGTTCTTCCTCAATTCTCCCGTTCTTTCGCCGGAGTATCTCCTGTGCCTGCCGCCGTCTCCTATAAAAACAGTTCCGGCTGATCGGCATGATACCGTAATGAGCTTCTAGCATATCGTAACTGGTTCCCTGCAGGATGGATTCTGCCAGGCGCTCCGCAATGACATCATCAACATATCTGCATACCCTGAGTACATCCGTATCCATGTTATAATTGTTTATGTTCACCCAGCTTCCCTCCTGTCATGTTTAATTTAATACCTACACTGTATCAAAGAGAGATTGTGGTTTTCTAACCTGGGAATATAAAAAAGAGCCGGCACATGGATTTCTCCATGCATCGGCTCTATGGCTCTTCTTAATGTTTATCTATATTAGAAATTATAGCATACTTTCCTAGTACTTTATAGTATTATTTACAATAGTACTGATTACTCAAAGTATTTTATTCTTATCAATTCTTGATATTTATTGTACTCTATTTTTATTTTGTCACGTTTATCCTCAACCTTACTCAATATTTCTAAATAAATATTTTTCCATTTTTCATATAGCCCATTATTTACTGTTTCATTTTCTATATATTGAAATTTATTTATAATTTCGATTTCTTCTCTTAGTAATTCTTTTAGCAGGTTAAATAACTCTTTATTTACATCATGTACATACCTCAGTTGAAGCAAATCATAAAATATGAATCTTATATCTTTCACATAATGTTCAATATTATCACAGACAGTGTTAGGATTATTAAAATAGTACTCATCTAAAAGTAACACTTGCATGATATGATCCAACTTTTCATTATCCAATCTTATATCATATTGACGTTGCTGTCTTTCAATAATTACCTTGTTTTCATCATCACTTTTCTTAAAGGTGATTAACATTACTATAATAGTTGCTATTGCTCCGACATATGATGCCATAAAAGAAAACCATGTATCATTACTAAACTCACTAATCACAGGAGTCAAAATCAAAACTTTTTCCAATGCAAATGGAAACATGACCATTATAATACACATAATCCAATGTTTTCTCAAAAATTTTATAATATTTTCCATCTCTTTACCTCCACCATTACCTATATTATATCATTTTTATACCTCTTAGAAAAGAAATTGTCTTAAACTGTAGCCACTCTCAACCTAAAAATAGATCTCATGCACTCCTGATCCTCCGCCACATAATGCTGCCCAGCTGTGCTCCGGTCCTTGTGTCCCAGATAATGTCCGGCATCCCATATAGTACCGCCACGCTTACAGATATTGGTGGCCGTGGTCTTCCTGAAGAGATGGGGATATACCCGGCGTTCAACCTCCGCACGCTGCGCGATTGTTCTGACTGCAGAACGAATCCCAGATCTGGACAGACGCTTGTGCTCTCCCTTCACAGCACGCTCCGCTACAAATAGCGGATCCCGACTGTTAATGCTGCACCTGCGCTCCTGGATGTACTCTCCCAGATACTTTAGTGCGATATCATCAAGGTACACTGTCCGGTAGGTACGTGTCTTCTGCCCGTACACCAGCACGGATCCGGTTCGCCAGTCAATATTATTTACATTAAGCTGTTCCGCCTCACCCACGCGGATTGCCGTGCTCCGTAGCAGCTCCATCATGGCGCGGTCACGTTTGCAGGTACATCCGCTCTTAAGCTCCTCGTACTCCTGCGCTTCCATATGATCCACCGGCTTCTCCTGCTCCGGATAGGGTTCTATCGATTCCACGGGATTCTCACTTACAATTTTGCTCTTGCGTAGCCATGTAAAAAATGCGCTGAGGTGCCGCCGCTGATTATTTAGTGAAGTATTGCTATTGCACCCTTTAATGCTATTAAGCCACCCCTCCACATCCATACTGGTGATCCGAGTAAGCGGCTTTTGACAGTAATCCGTCAGCCGCCGCACCGCATCCGTATACTGCCTGACAGTCTTGTCTGACAGCTTTGGCGCCTTTTTGAGCATAAAGAGATCCATAATATACTCATTAGTGTTATCCACGGTAGCAAGCTCTGTTTCCGGCGCATCTACCTCTACCTTTGTCAGTTCATCCGTCAGCACCACTCCAAGCAGATCCATCTCCTGGCTATCCAGATGATAGCGCATTTTCAGCATGATATTGTTTTTAACCTGTTCCTTAATGTCCATTCCGTAACCCTCCACAAATTTCTTGCCTGGGGATCACCAGTGTGGTATAATACTCCCAGACGTGAGAGCGGTACAACTTACTTTGGTCGGTGGGTGTACCGCTGTTTTTATGTAACAGTTACCATTGACAAATACTTGCAGCAATGGTACTATTTGCTTGAAGAGAACAAATGTTCTGTGCTCGTGGATTTGTCCCGGTGCAGGACATTTTGTTTTATGCAACTCCTAATCAATACAGTTATCTAAACCGCCACTCCCTTCAATATACATATCTTCTAAATCATCAGTTGCAAATTCTGCCCTATAACAAACATCGCAATTAGCCGATGCACACCCAAAGCATTCATCACACTGACATCCTTTACAATTCATTTTCCGGAACTCATCTTTATTCTTCATTTTTACTTTTTCCTTCCTAAATTTCAGTTTACTTAAGTATTTCCACAGTGATTTTAACCCTATCACCGTTCGTAAAATCATAAGAGTTGGTATACCAATGCTTACCATTCTCTACCATATTCTTATGTATCTCGGTGATGTAATCGACTTCGGTCTCCTTGGTCTTTACCCTTGTATTAACTTCTTCCTGCATTGCTCTTTCCTCCAATTCTTCCGGGCTGTATTTCCGGTAGCTGATCCCGTAATTTGTAAATCCACCGGATTGATATGTAATAAGTCGTGACATTTCATACCTCTTCCAGTTTACTTCATAAAGAGCAACCACCTTGTCTTACCTCGTTGATCTCCCAGTAACGGCTTAGTCTCAAACACCTTCAGTACTTCCGACAAGGCGATCTGATCCTCATTCCATTTAAAAACAAGCAGACCGGACGGCTCCAGTACCCTCATGCATTCATCGAAACCAGCTTTTAGATACGTTGGCCAATCTTCCGGGAGCACTCCGTATTTCTGCCGAAGCCATGAGCCTGTACCGGCATGGATAAGATGTGGAGGATCAAATACCACAATCTTAAAGTTGTTATCCGGATACGGCATATTCCGAAAATCCATGTGCACATCCGGCTTTACCAGAAGAGATCTACCATCACACAAAGTTGTTTCTACCTCCCGGTTGTCTGCAAATATAACATCTGGGTTCTGCCTATCAAACCAAAACATCCTACTGCCACAGCAGGCATCAAGTATTTTTTTCATATTTTGTCTCTCTTTCATTTTTCATAACTAACAGATAAACCATATTTTCCTTTGTTTGCGACATTCACAACACCAATATTCATGATATGCTAATCCGATTCTAAATCTTGTGTTATGAAACAAAACAAATCGCTCTGCCATACACACAGATTCAGGATGATGTATTTTCAAGCATCTTCTTTTTGTCATTTTTATTACTCCACTAAATTCTAAGTTACTTACAAAAGTCGCATACTGTATTACACTTTTTCCACTCTTCCGAATGTTCCGCATATCCATCAGCACCGTTCAAATATTTATAAGCAAGTACATTTAGGCACCTTTCACAAGCAGATGCTAAAACAGCAATGGCTTCTTTCAACGTGTAATCTCCACTATTTACCATTGCAAGGATAAGATCTTGATTTCCACCGCCAATGCCTGTATGCTGTTCAAGTAATAGAGTGGTTTCCGTACCATAATCCCATTTTCTACCCCAGGGTTGCCACCACTTTCTTAACTGACTGCATCCACACGCAGCACATGTATGTCTTTTATATCCCTTTATTAGGTCGTTGTCTTTTTCCCACCATTTTCGTTTATGCTTACAGCTTGATTTTTCATTCTTATCATGCACCTTATATATTTTTTCCGTAACCTCTAAAGGGAAGCATGAATGGTATGTAACCACACCTTCCGGTATATCACAGCTATAATCATCTGTTTTTTTGATCATCTTTCCGTTTTTATCCTCGTACCAAATTCCCATTTTTAATTTTTCACGATCAATATTCATATATTATTATCCTCTCATTCCTAATTTGCTGAACTAGTAAATTTTCTTTACCAGTTCGATTTCTTTCCCGTATTACCGGGAGATTTTAATTTGCCGGTAACTTGCTGAAACTCATATCCAGGTACCCGTATTGCCCGCGGTGATCCTTCTGCATCTGTCTCCAGTATCCCATCCGCGAGCATCCAGGTTATATGTTGGTGGACTGCACTACTGCTATGCAGCCCTACCTCGTTCCCAATTTCACGGAGCGTAGGAGGGTATCCATGCTCCGTGGTGTAAGATATAATTGCCTTTAGAATCTTATCTCTAATCTTTTTATTATGCTCTGTCATAGCCTGCCTCCTACGCAAACCGGAGTTGTCCGGTCTGCTCTGTCTTAATCTGCATATTCGGTGTACGCTCTGCCACGCACAACTCCGGCAGGTTTGCCTTTACCAGTGCCGCGGGAATCGGTGGACATACCGCATTGCCACATCGGCGGACCTGTTCGCTGCGCGGGTAGGTCTTTCCGGTGTAATCATGGTCAATTATGTAATCGTCCGGGAATCCCTGGCATCCGTACAGTTCCCTGGGTTCCAACATCCGCAGTCCGATGTCTACAATCTGATAATCTGTCCCGTTGATGGTTACGAGTCCGAAGCGGTCCTGCGCTGTAACCGTGTCTAGCGGTTCCTTAATATCCTGCCCGGTACCTTGTCCGTAATATTTAATCAAAAAGGCTCTAACCTCTCCGAAGTGCCCGTCGCCGGCTGTAATTGTAGGTATTGGATCCCTCATGTCCCGGCCGTCACAGTGATTATTCATCTGGATCAAGTTTGCCGTCACCACACTGTTATGGTCCCATGAGGTGACTGTCGGCAATGGCTTCTCCATGCTCTCTCCTGCTCCCTTGTAGCCACCGTCATAATACTTATGCAGAAATGAGGTAACCAATCCATACCGGTTCGATCCATCCACTGTCATGATCGGATCTTTTATGGTCTGCCCGCGGACTTCTCCCTGCGCCGTCTCGGAATGGTACTGGATCAGAGTAGGACTTATCAGGCAATGTTCATTCTTGCTTACTATGGTTGTGAGCGGTTCTCTCACATCCTTGCTCCTGTCTGCCGTAAATCCAGTCTGTCCGATCTGTACCATGTACGGCTCGCACAGATAATGTTTTCCACTTCCAACTATGGTTGGCAATGGTTTCTCTATATCATGTACTCTAGGTGCTTGCCCGTCTCTTTCCCCATATCCAATAGGAATCATGTAGGGTTCTACCACACCGTAACCGTGCTTTCCGGTTATAGTTGGCATCGGATCCCGGATATCGTTCGGTCTACGCTCGCCGCCGTGGTTGCACTGAATAATAAATGGCTCTGGATTCTCGAATACAAACTTTTTCAATCCCCTTGCAATCCGCTCCATCGTCTTGGGTGCCAGTGGACGTACCGCCCGGATCCCGTACTTTTCCTTGATCTCTTCGGATGTATCAAAGATACTCGGGCACGGCAACGAAAAATCAAGCTGCGTATATGCTCCAACATACGGTTTGAGAAGTCCTGCTTTTACCTCTTCGCTGTCCGCAGGTGCGTGTGTCGGCTCCGGCCACACAATCGGCTTGCCATCACACCGTGCAATCAGAAAGAACCTTTTCCGCATGGTCGGTGCTCCGTAATCAGCAGCAACCAGTTCTTTAAACTGCACTTCATACCCAAGGTGTGTAAGCTGTTGCACGAACTTTTCAAAAGTATAGCCTTGCTTACTCTTAATCGGATGATGTCCTCTGTTGAGCGGTCCCCAGGTTTTAAATTCTTCCACATTCTCCAACATGATTACGCGTGGTCGTACCAGTCCCGCCCACCTGCAGGCTACCCATGCAAGACCGCGGATAAATTTGTCCTTGGGTTTTCCGCCCTTGGCTTTAGAAAAGTGTTTGCAGTCCGGGCTAAACCAGGCAAGGCCTACCGGATGCCCATTGCATGCTTTCACCGGATCTACCTGCCATACGTCCTCACAATAATGCTTTGTGTTTGGGTGATTAGCCTTGTGCATCCGGATAGCTTCCGGATCATGGTTAATGGCAATATCCACACTGTATCCGGTTGCCATCTCTATTCCGGTGGACGCGCCCCCGCCGCCGGCAAAGTTGTCCACTATCAATTCTCCATTAATCATGGCATCACCTCCGGAAAGTCAAAAAAATTCATTTGCAAATCAGCCTTATAATTCATCCACACGGTTTCAATCCGTGGTTTCCCATGCTCCGCACAACCGGAAAACTGCATTTTTCCCCAACCGGTAAGATAATTATTATACATTTCAGATTCATAACCAGAAATCATGATCATTGCTTTGCTCTGCAGTAATAGTTTTAATAATTCCTCATGATCTGCATCTGACATTTCGTGTTTATATTGTTTTCCAGTTCTGGTACCAAGCAGATACGGCGGATCAATATACATAAAAACATTTCTGTAATTAAATCTTTCAATGACTTCTAATGCTGGTCGGTTCTCAATCTGCACCATTCGCAGACGCTCTGCAATGTCAATGATCCATTCCGGCAGACGGTACCAGTTCCACAATGCGTATGCTCTTTCTCTGCCCTGCACGTCGTTTTTCCAGCCCACCTTGTATCCATTTATTCGGAATCCGTGTCCTTGCCAGCACTGGATTAAAAATCGTAATGCTTTATGATACGGTTCATCCGGCATCATCAACTCCCACACATCCAGCTTATATGTATCTTCATATTTTTCACGGCTAAATGGTGTAGTCATTACCATTCTAGCCAGACGTTCCGAATCTTCCTGTATGCACCGGAACAGGTTTACGACATCATGGTCTAGGTCGTTGATTGTCTCAATATCTGATACTGTTTTATTAAACAACACAGCACCACTTCCAAAATACGGTTCAACATAGCTGTGGTGATCCGGTATCAATTCCACTAACCGTGTTGCAATATTCCATTTACTTCCCGGATACTTCAATACTGTTCTCATTTTTTCCAAAAGGAACCTGCTATAGCGTTACCCCGGCCGGAGGTTCGGCTCCTTTCTTGATTAAAATTGAATTTCCATGCAGAAATATCTTTTGTAGCTACAAATCTGACATAATAATGGTATAAAATTTCAAAAACACATATTTTCAAAGGAGACATGCCTATGTTTAAAATACTTAAAACACAATTTTTAACCATTTCGTTGGTTATTCTTTTCATTACACTTAAAATAGTTTCAACAATTCTTCCTGATGAATTTGCATTCTGCTTTTGTTCTGCTGTCTTTATGCAATACACTGAGCTATGGTTCCGAATCTACGAACTATCAGAACAGTTTCGTCCCATATGGCCTTGGTAGCATTAAGCTGCCATGTGCCTATTCTTTGAGAAAATCATCCAGGCTCATCTGCCCTTTACAGTTTCCGCCAATCGTTGTCGGATCCCAGCCCACACCGATATATTCCAGTACCTTTGCCCAGCCATAATCATTTCCAGCTGCGTCCTTGCACATATGGAACATCAGATAATCCCACTCTTTGGGATTGCTCTCATAGAGCAAATCAAATCTATGTGGCCGTTTCTCCATGTGTATTCCGAAACCACACATGCTGCATCCGGTACGCTGCGCTTTTGTAGTATACAGAGTTCCGTCCGGTTTCTTCTCAATAGTTCCGTAGATATCCGGAATCAGTGAATCTGGCATCACAAAATTCTCTGTAAGCTTTCCCTCACGTAATAACTGCTCATGGAATTCATCTTTCCATCCATTTCTCCATTGCTCGTCCATTTCCAGAGCCAGGGACAGAATATCCTGTCGGTGGAATATAGCAAACGGTGCTGATCTGATTGTGGATGCTCCGAAGTAGTTGCAGCCGTTCATCCGCAGGCTCTTGGCACGTCTGCCGCCCTCGGATGCCATCAGCCCTAAATACGGTACACTGTTATGCTCTTTTCCCCAGTCATCACAGTTCTTTTCTTTGAGATAATAACAGCACTTGGAAGATACCAAGAAATCAGGCTTCTGATAATCACATCCCTCGTTTTCGTTCTCATACCCACCGAACAACTTCAGCCATCGATGATTAAGCTTCATTCGGGAATCTTTCTGCCAGCCACCATATTCCCCGGTCTCTCCGGTAATAATGGCATGGCGCACTGTCTTATTCTTCTCCGAAGGATTTTGTAGCAGTTCTATCTTTGCTGCCACCTCTTTGGAGATCACCGGGAACCCGAACTCCTGTATCACTTTCGGCTTACTCCAATAGGTCCCGTCCTCTCGTTTCAACGGTGGCACATTTATGATCCCGATTGCCCGATGTACCCTCTGAATGCTTTTATCTTCCAGATATGATGCGGATACTCCTGGAACATCAATGTTGCATACCTTTTTCAGGAATATGTAAAGCATGATGCTATCCAGTCCACCTACCGATACATGGCAATTAAGACCTCTCTTATCACACTCCAGGCGGAACTCTTCCGCGCGGATCTGTGCATATTTTCTTTTAAATTCATACGACTGTTTCTCTTTCTGCATGAATGAAGCAATCTTTGCATAAGCTCCTATGCGCTCCATTCTTTCCTGTACTGATTCCATTTTCTTCTCGGAGTAAAGACGTCTTTCACGCTGGCCAGCAAACCTCTTACTCCTTTCTGATCTATTCTACCTTGTTATCCATCTGCTCCTTGTACATCTGTCCTGCCATGCGCACAAGATAATGCTGTAAGGCTTCATCCACGCTGATTCTGTGCTTCACGCAGTAGCGGTCAACGTACCGTTTAAAGTCGTTATTTTTTTGATACAGGACTTCGTATTCATCAAACTTAACCTCGACATTTTCAAGGTTTGTACAATCAACTCTTTCCATCTGCATCACGCTCCTTTCACAATTTCAAATTTCTTTCTCTTTTTTTCTGCATATAAGTTTGTAATCTTATACCTGTCACACTCACATCGCCACATATCTTTTCCCTTGCCGTCATAATTCTTGCAGTCCTCACACACAAAGCACGGCTCGTCCATCTCTCCAGTGCAGTTATCCCAACACTCTGTACAGTTTGCACAATGATTACAGATGCAATCAAAACAAGGCATTGCAGCTGTACTGACTGTTTTCTTTTGCGGATATGTTGGCTGTGGTGGTATAAATCCTAGTTCTTCAAGGGTTATCTGATGATTCATAAGGTTTCCGGCTTTTCGCACCGCTCAAATTCGATAACCCACACCCACGGATTAGCGCCCCAACCGTAGCGGTCGAGGTCGGATTTCTTGATGGTGGAATTCCATAATGCTTGCATAGCTCCTATTGGAGTTGTGTAGCAATTATGCATATCTGTTTCTTGCTTCCAGGTAAATCCTGTTGGACATTCATAATACTGTATGCCTTCACGTTTTGCACCGTCCTCGGTAATCTCCTGCAACCGCTCCACCCTCACATCCGTAACCTTCAGCCAGATACGTGCAGCTTCTTTCGGCATGTGGATGGATGGCCTGCGGTGCATCCATGTATGTTCATGCTTATCTTTCCAGTGGTCTTTCTCATGCAGTCCATCAGCGTAATATTCAAAATCATTCGTTAATACGCATACCGTTTCTCCACTAACATCAAGATAACGACCAACCCCTTGGAATACACTTTCCCGAACATACAGGATATCGCCCGGCTGATAGGGAGCTCTTCTTTCCGGCACCAGCGGATAGCCACAGCTTGCACAGTATATGTTCTCTGCCAGTTTGTCATATATGTATTCTTTGTGCACATACTTGCAATGCGGACACTCTTCCCACTGCGGTTTTATAATTCTTCTTGTGCAGCTTTTTCTGCCGTCCAGATTTGCCCTAACCATCTCGCTATTGAATAAAATTGGTTTAATTGCCATCTACACCGCCACCTTTTACAATTTCAAAACATTCGTTCTTCCAATCAAACACGTTGTTCAAATCATAAGAACTATATCCAATGTTGTAATAATCCTTTCCAACCTCTTTGTACATTATCTCATAGTACGGTTTTTCCTTCGTTCCAGTGACTATGATTTCTGCACTCTCCACTTTGATTTTCTCAATTTTTCCACCGCAGAACGGACACGTATTTAATTCTTCACTCATTCTTCATCACTCCAATCCAATTTTTGACCACACTCCGAACAAAAAATATCAGTTCCACCAAAATCTCTGCTTACTAATTCTCCGCAAGTAGGGCATTTTCCATCGTCGAATCCATCAAATTTACGAACATGCCTTAAAGACACCTTTTTCGCAACAAGCCTATCTTTCAAAGCTCTGCATTCCTCCACCGTGCCGACTGCTCTGTACTGCTGCACCTCTTCCAGTGCCTTGATTGCCATGTCCACTGCTTCATCTAATAGTGGATGTGGTCGATTGTCATGATGGTGCACCTCGAAATGGTCTCTGATTCTTGCTATTGCTTCATTCTCCGTCATGACTACTCCTCTAACAGTTCCTGATTGTCAAATATGTTGCCGATAACTTCTACTATGTTTAACGAATTATCCTCATCGTTAAAATTCCAATAGATTTCCCATAAGGATATATAATTATCGTTTTCGCAAGCATATAAAATGTTTTCGCACCCTGTAACACGCATAATATTGGCTTGTATTTCTTCCCAATCAATATTTTTTCGATACCCAATTCCAAAACTGCCACATTCAAACTTGATAGTCCCTTTATGTCCTAAGAAATCTACAATATCATTCTCCCAAATCACCCTGCCGTTCTTGTCCTTAAGTCCGGTGCACTGGCAGATGGTATCAGGGTCAACCTCTTGAGAATAACCGATATATGATATATGGTCTTTTCCCATTTTTGCAATAAAATAAGCACCATTTTTTTCACAATAAGCCAATCCGCCAAATACCCATTCACCGTTATCCATACGCTTTGCTTTGAATAAATGTCTTTCCAGCATCCTCTACACCTCCAATCTCATTTGCCCGTCGCACTGTTTCTTCTTAGGCCCCCGGGGCTTATATCCTCGCTCATTCTCCCCAAACGCATCAATGGGATTGAGAGCAAAACTGTGACACCGGTTCGGAGACTTTGCCACAGCGTCACTCATGGTCTGCTGTTTCTCGCTGCAATAATTTGCATCTCCTACGCAGAGATAACAGCAATATCTACAGTACTGTGTCATTTATGATCCTTACTCCTTTCCGGAATCCTCGGTCTCTCTACCATCACTGGATAGCTGCAGTCATATGGTTTCGTGCGTCCGATGCGGATTGCCCGCACGCTGGGATGTTTCTGCATATCATACAGTTCATCTTCATCATAAAATCTTTCACTCATGCACCGATGACCTCTCTTCTCCATATCTTCCGATTGTCAGCAATGTAACCGATAAATCGGCATATTCCTTTTCCAGCGCCTTTAATTGTCCATCTATCTCATCCATACGGTTTACGACATACTCTTCAAAGGATGCCAGGTTATCCACCACCTTGACCGTTTCCGGCTGTTCCTTGGGTTGTGCAGGAGCTGGATGATTAGGGACTATGCTGTCACTGACAATCTCTAAAATCTTGGATTTCGGACATGCATTGAGATCTGCCAGGATCTGTATCTGCGCTGCCTTATGCTTTGCTTGCTTATATCTCCGGATGATCTCATCATTTGACATCTCCATCAGACCACCTCCGCTATCTGCCCCAGGTTGGTCAGATCCAGCCGCATCCCGTCCCGAAACTCCATGTACGCCCCATCGGCATTGACCGTGTACCCGTAGATTTCATGATCCGTATCCGGGTAATCATCCTGGAGCCGCACCCTGATCCCCAGTGGATACAGATGCATCATGGCTACCGCCACATTAAGTTTTCCCATCCTGTTCCTCCTCGTATTTTTGATTCAATGCCCTGTAAATTCTGCATTGCTCGTAATGTCCGTCGCAGTACTTGCTCCGGTAATGCTCACGATCTTTGCTATAGTCAAACCGGTTAATGCACCGGGATCCGTCTATCAGACCTTCGCAGGTGATCCTCTGCTTGTCGCCGGCGAGAAAGAATGGGCATATTGCATTCACATCATCGTATGTTGACATCCTTATCCTCCTCTCAGTTTGCCAGTATGGCTTTTTCATACTCAGCCATATCGTAATCTCTTTGCAATATCCCTTTGTTGGCATCAAACTTTTTCCGCTCCGATTCCTTTTCCCGCTTACTGGTTTTCTCCCAAGTACCACGGACCGCCGCTTTCCAGTCCTTCATCCGATTTCTGCCAACCATCCATCCGTTGGATGTGTAATAATCAACAAAAGCTTGCGGATCCACCCTGTTCCCGCGTTCCTGGCAGTAAGCTCTCACCTCTTCGACAGTGGGCGGAATAAATTTTTTCTTAGATACGTTAGTATCTTCTTTTTTATTATTCTTTCCTTCTTTCTTTTCTTCTATTGTTGTCGTTAGAATGTCATTAGAATGTCGCTTGTCTGTCGTTTGACTGTCGTTTTGCATGTCACTCTGCTGATACTCACAGTAGTTTTTTACTGTAAATACGGTATATTTGGGATATGTTTTGCATGTCACTTCGCCTGTCGATTTTAGATGTGAAATTGCGGTCCTTACCTCCCGGATTGTCAGGGCTGTCTCCTCCGCCAGCTTGGGAAGTGATGAGACGAAGGATCCACGGGGAATCACCTTGCCTTCAAATCTTCCGTCTTTCCAGTTTGCCCTGAGAAGCATATGGATAAATAACCGGCAGGTATTTATATTCCCGTACCATTCCCATTCCATGATTTTCCGGTTTAGTTTTATATACTCCACGTATCCCACCTACCCTATTCCGAAATCTTTCAACGACATCTGACCAGTATTCTCTGCTTTAGGTGTCAGGCACCGCCGTATAGCCTTACAGCGCTTGTTACAGCTACTGGTCCTTGCCATCTCCCGGAAAAGATAAGCTTTGGCTTTCTGCCGGTCCTCATGGCTGCCGTCCGGTCTAAAATACCCATTGTCTATATTAATGATCAGAGTACCGCGGAGCAAAAGAGCCTCTTCCATTGCCTTCCGGATCTTTCGGTCACTCATTCTCGTATCAGATACCAGTTTTTCCCGGGATATCCGGTTCTTATATCCAAAAGGGATGTAATTCTCGATCAGTATACTTATCACCTCCCGGGCGGATCACCGTCCGCCCTGACAATAATAATGGCTGTTTGTGAGACACCACTACATGAACGGTTTCTTTCGCCCCGCAGGGCAGGTGTTGCAACCTTATAGGTAAGATCTTCCAAATTCTTTTATAAACTCATCACGGGTGCCGTAATGCTCCTCATAATACCGCTGGCATTTCTGTTTCAGCATCAGGTCAAGTCCCTGATTCGGCTTTCGGTGGACACTATCCGGACCGTTGGTATGTAAGGTAGGATGTAGCGGCACCAGAAAGCCTCTGGCTTCACTGGCAGCTTTTCGACTGCCGTTAAACACATGATGGACATGGACTACATTCAGGTGCGTGATATAGCAGGAATGCATATCATTGGTGAGTACACTCCAACATCGTTTCATGGCTTCCACACTTTCAGCATCTGCTCTAGCTCTGCCGGCGGAAGTGTCTCGATTCCGAGATCTTTTGCCTCCCGGACAAGTCCATCAATAAAATGGCTCATCTCTTTCGTGTCATACTCACTGGATCCCTTAATCATGGCGTATGCGTTAAATGTCCCATTACTCTTGATCATCACCCAATGTCCTGTGATCCTGCTCATATCGACACACGCCTTTACCGTGATCGTGATAGGCACCCCGTCCACTTCTTCCAACACACCGTAGTCCTTCAGCATCTTCTCGTAGATCTCTTCTTTCGTGGTCGGGTACTCCTGCGCATCAGCGATCTTGGTCATCAGCACCCATGCATATGCATTTGCATCCAGAGATCTCTTCTTGCGCCACTTCTTCGCAGTGATCACTAGCTTGTCCAGATCTTTAATACTGTCATACTGGCGGGACACTTCATCGATAGAGTCAGCCTGGAATGCAATATTATATTTTCCCGTAGCAAAATCCATTGTAATTCCAGCTACTTTACCGGTAAATTCCATCAGGTAGCCTCCTTAGTGGGCATGTTCTTAGCCTTCTGCAGGAAGTCTTTGATCTGCAGGTCTGACAGTTCATGCACATTCTCAACTTTATATGTCTTGCAAATAGAAACAGCCGAATAGCCTATCCTTTTTAGCTCCGCCTCTACCGGCGCCAGCCTTTTCTGGTCAGCTTCCGTTTTATCCGGTTGCTGCGCAGGATCCGTATACTTGGTCTTGTCCGCCTCCCAGTACACATCAGCCCCGATACCCAGTTGCTTACAGGCTACGGAGATTGCATCGGTGGTAGCCATCTTATAGCATTCATCCGACACATAGGCACCGCCCTTCTGCTGCTCCACGAACATTGCACCGCCAACGCCGGAGATAGGTTTCGACCACTCATCGCCAACCTTGATGTACAGCTGGATATTCACAAACGCTGCCACTTCCGAACCGGACGGTTCCAACCACTGTCTGGCGACCTCGTAATACCATCCTATTCCGCAGGGTCCAAACTGCTCTGTAAGTGCCTTGATCCGCCACATCGGATTGATTTCCGTCTTGCCTTTCAGTCTTCCGCCGGTGATAGGGCGCTGCGCTTCTTTGGGCACCTTCTTCACCGCATTATAAATTTTCAGATTATCTTCCATCAGATCAGCTCCCAGTCAATGCCAACGCTTGTCAGATACATCTCCAGTTTCTCTTTCGCTTCTACTGTCAAAGCAAAACGATACTCATACAGGTTACTTTCTCCTTCCAGATCCTGCGGGATCATAGCATCGATTACTTCCTGCGCAGCCTCTTCTTTTGCCAGTTCTACTGCAGCCTGTTTCTCCGCTTCTGCCGCCGCAAGTGCCTCCTGCTTTTCTCTTTCTACTCTTTCAAGAGATTCACGTTCCCGCCGCTCTGCTTCCAGCTTTGCACGCTCCTCCCGGCGGATGCGTTCCTCTTCTTCCCGGCGGATGCGTTCCTGCTCTCTCGCAATGATCTCTTTCTGCTGCTGTTCATACTGGTTGATGAAAAGGATCGTCTTCGTCAGGTCAAAAGATGCCAGGAACATTGCAATAGCTTTCTCCTCTACGTCAGAGTGCATCTGACGGATGGCGTCCAGTCCCTGCTTTACACTTTCCTTGCGATCCATCATCTCTCTGCGAATCTGTGTAGGATTTGTCGTCACATTCTCCCATTTGCTGTTATAGATCTTATTCAGCGGCAGTTCTTCCTGCATGTCGCCCATGCATTCCAAATATAATTCCTTGATCTGTTCCTTTTTCTCCTCAATGCGGTGCTGTTCAAAGGCCGTCACCTGATCATTGATAAAATTGATGGGCTGATCATACATATCTGCCAGTACCTTCGCCCTGGCAGCAAATTCTTCCAGCGGCTTCATGTATTCATTACGTACCTCTTTCACACGGTCCGTAAAGGCTTTCTTTTCCTTCCGGAGACTGGCCACAGTTGCCTTTGCTTCTTTCTTACTATCTTCGGTAAATACCACATTGCGATATTCTTCCAGCCTTTCATTCAGATAAGCTTTCGCAGCATTAAAATCACAGCTGATCTCTCCTGCCTGCTGCTGTACCTGTACTTCGTAACTCTCCATCATTTTTTTCCTCCATTTCATATGCTTCGTGCTGTCTCTTATAAAGGTTCTCCCGGTGGAGACCAAGTTCCACCAGTTCCTGTTCCATCACATCACCCATGTACCATCACCATCTGACCATCAGCTTGTTCCATATATCTTGCCCGGATCAGCTGATTGAGTTCCTTTCTCTTCTGCAAGCTCCGGGCTTCCATCCGGCGAGATCTTCCTGCCGGCAGTCATAGCAGACACCGTTCTCCAGTTCCCGGCATCACACATCCCGCCGCAGCCATAGCATCTATACTGATACATTGTCTCTTCCTTTCTTCTCATCCATAAGCATATCAATTGTGGCACCGGCAATTCTAATTGCCATGTCTTCCGGTTCTTCACCTAACGACTTAGCTGCTGCCTTAGAAACAGCCTTCAATATCGCACCTGCTCCAGCTATAAGTTCTAATAACTCTCCTTCAGCCTTAATTGTGCCAATGTGGTTCTCCTTGTCACTTTCATACATCAGTATTGTTTTTTTCATTGCATTTTTCCTTTCCGTGCCGTATAATAGACACAAATAGCATTAACAGTGTTGTTTTTAGGATCCCTTGCTTTGGTCGGTGCGGGATCCTATTTTATTTGTCCATCTTCTTTCATGGACCGGTACGCGCATGCGCCACCTATTCCCGCACATGTCAGTGCGGATATGTACATTTCTGCCCCTGCAAATCCTGCCGGAAGAATAAACAGCAATAAAAATGCTGCGGCTCCGTACAGATTTGACAGATTAAATATCTTTTTCACTTTCTACCTCCTTCCCGATGCTTGTCCGCACCCTCTACGTGATGCCCAGTTACCACACTGGACACCACACTAAAAAGGCTAATAAGAGGGGAGGTGGTGCTGTCAGAAACACCACGTACAGGGCACGGCACGAAATCTTTAGTCAAATTTCATCTGCATTAGCTTTGCCATCATTTCCTCCGGCAGATCTCCGCCAGCCAGTTCTCCGACCGGAGCATCCAGAATCTCTGCCAGATCCCACAGATCCCTCAACTGCATAGATCCTGGATCCTTTATGCGGTTCTGAATCGTCCTTGCCTGCACATTCTGCTTAGCCGCGATCTTATCGTCCGTGATCCGGCGCAGTGACATGTACCGTCTGATGCCTGCCTGCGCCCTGGCTTCATATTTCATTCTCACAGATTCTGTTTTCAAGAAATTGGATTTCGGCATCCTTTTCACTTCCTTCCCTACTGACTAAACCATTGTCACATTTCTGTTATTCATGCTATAATTCATATTTGCCCGGCAAGAAACGAGGTGCAAATGCTTGAAAAAGAAAAAGCAAATTGTCCGCGTACCAAACGCGAAGTAACAATAACTCACTACTATGAAGAGATAAACGGTGAAAAGGTTGATATCTCTCATGACTGTCCTCTTCGTTCTCAAATCAAATGCGATGGAACCGAAGACGGAATTGAAAAATGTCATTTAATTAACAACTATTAATTTTCCTCTGCCGGGTCTTTTTCAAGCTTGGAAACTCGTTCTTTAAGCTTTTCAAGATCGCTTTTTATTCCTCTCTGGCGTAAATCCAACCAGTAGAGACGATCATATGCATGAGCTTCTAAATCAATCTCATGTTTAAACTTCCCAATTTTGCTGATAATGTATTGCGTTAATCGGTTCACATTCTCACCCTCCTCTTTCCTGTTTTATTGGATTCTCATTTTCAGGATTTTTTCCAGCATATAGTTGATATGCTTCCAAAATAAATCTTCTTATTTCTCGTCGTTCGACTTTGCTTTTACAGTTGCGAAGCCTGATTGTCTCGTCGAACATGGTCTGATACAACAACGCTTCTATCTTTTTTCCATCTGTTTCTAAAAATATTGTTTCCCCTGCGTTCGTCTTCTGCTGCCTCCTTCCCTATAAAATGCACAATATCTTGTTTGTTTTAAAATGAAATGTGCATATATTGTATTTTTTATCTTGACATACGAACATTTGTTTTCTACAATTATTGCAGAACATTTGTTTCGATTAATTGTAGAAAGGAGGTATTCATTATGGATCCCAGAGTCAACAAATACCTTATTGACGTTGTCAGAGATATTACTGTTGCCAAAATGTCTAGTACCACTTATGCCCCCACCAAAGACAATGGGCATGATGTTGCAGAATTCATGCAGGAAATCTACAACAAACTGGTCGAGTTGAATAACAATGCACTCGACTAATATCCCTTGGCTCTTGCGGACACCAGCTCTGCGAGAGCCTTCGTCTTTTCGGTGATCTCATTCTCCATGTCATTACCTTCATCGATACGCTTTTTGATATGCTCCGCCAGTGCATCTATCAGCTCATCTACTTTACTCATTGGTTATTCCTCCTTCTTAAAAAGTTCATTGGCATCTACCCCCAAAACATCCAAGATCGAAGCAATGTCTATTGCTCTCATAAGCTTTCTTCCTTTTAACATTGCATTGAACTCTTGCGGTGTAAAACCAGCCTTCTGTGCAATGGCTGACTGTTTCAGATTTCTTTCCTTTATGATGTGATTTACATTCTCCGCAACAATGCTGTTTGATGTAGCAATATCAAGCAACTTATTTTCCTCCTTTCTGTGATAAGTTTCTTGTTATTTCATAGTCTATGATAAGTTTCTTATTTTGTCAATACTGTTTTTACAATTTTCTTATCATTTATATTGACGTACTAAGATTTTTGTTATACCATACAATTAAAAGAACTCGAAGGTAGGTGTTGAAATGAGTATAGGAAGTCGGATAAAAGAACTTCGTGAACGTAATGGGTTGTCAAGAAATGAATTGGCTACCATGCTTGGTGTAACAGTTGGTGCTATTTCTAACTATGAAAATGATGTTAGTTCACCAAAGGAGCCCATTCTATTTAAAATTATTGAAGGTCTAAATTGTGATGCTAATTATCTTTTTCAAGATTCTGTAAAAATAACGACACAACAAAACGATGTTACGCTGGCAGAATATGACCATATAAAGAAATATCGTGATCTCGATGACCACGGCAGAGAAATGGTAGATTTCACACTGACCAAAGAATGGGAACGCTCTACCGCAGAGAAAAAGGCTGGCAAGGTTATTCCTCTGGCGGCTCCTGCTGCCTCTGCTTTAGATCCAAATGCGGCACATGCGATTTCCGGAGCTTCCGCAGCAGATCAGAAGCATGATGATGATATCATGGATGATGAGAACTTCTAGTCCGTTTTATCGCACAGACATTTTTATACAACTATGATGAGGTGATTTTATTGACTACATACACAGATTTACTTATCGAGGCTGATAAACAGCACCTGATCACAAAAGAGAAGCCGCTCCGCGCAAACTGCGGACGAATAAAAGGAAATCGGATCGCTATCAAACACGATCTGGATGAAACCGAAAAGAAATGCACGCTGGCCGAAGAGCTTGGACATTACCACACTACCGTCGGAGACATTATCGATCAGTCCTCCGATGCCAACCGCAAGCAGGAGCTCCGGGCGCGTCTCTGGAGTTACAACAAACTGATCGGACTACACGGCATCATCTCCTGCCACAAAGCACACTATACTACCTCTTATGAGATGGCTGATTACCTGGGTGTCACAGAGGAGTTTCTGCAGGAAGCTCTGCAGTGCTATCGGAGCAAGTACGGTGTCTGCGTGCAATATGATAATTATGTTATCTACTTCGACCCGGTTTCCGTGTTGGAGCTGATATAAATACTAATATGAAAAGGGGAAATTATATGAAAAAGAAAATTTGTACTCTGTTAATTGCAACATCTATCTTTTGTACTGCTTGCGGTGCAGCTCCCGCAGATGTATCTGCTACCAGTGAACCTGCCACAGCCGAAACCGCTACATCAGAATCTATAGATACTACAGCTCCGGAAGATATGACTGCTGCCGTAGAATCTCTAAACGAGACCATCCAGGCTGAAATCGACAGCATCGCAAGCAACTATTCTCCGCAGGAAACCACAAAATCTCTGAAAGCCCTGTGCGAGTACCTGGAATCCTCTGATCTTGTCAGTGGTGAACGAATTGAAATGGCCGGAGAAATGATTGGAGCTATCAGTGGTGTGAAATATACCGATTGCAATGTCGAGATCTACGAATATGACACCGATTCTGAGAAATATAAAGATCTGGTATCCACTGGAAAAGTAATGCTTGAAGGTTTCAATGTTGATATCACTCCCTCTGCCATCCATAATCAGTATGTTTTGATCTGTGATGACGCGCCTAACAAGGATGCTCTTATCGATGCCTTTAATTCACTGGATTAGTTGCACCGGTGCAATTTACAATAAAAAATCAGCCCCAGTGTTGGAGCACCGGAGCTGATCCGATCTTACCGGGAAACCCGAATAAAATCACCCTAGACAAGTGCATTTTATCATTTTCCCGGGGATTTTGCAAGTCACCGGGCATTTTTATGCCCATTTTTAGGAGGATGATACTATGGCAAAAGCCCGTAAGCTTCCCAGTGGAAACTGGAATTGTAAAGCCTACAGTCACTCGGAGCCACTTTATAATCTGGACGGATCCCCTGCTATGCTGCCAGATGGTACGCAGGACACGCATCGGATCTATGAGTCTTTTACTGCTCCAACAAGAAAAGAAGCTGAATTTCTCGCTGCAGAGTTCCAACTAAATAAGAAAAAAATATTAAAGAAAAAAGTAAGTAATCTGAATCTGTCCCTCACCGAATCTATCGATAAATATGTTGATCGGTGCATTCGGTTAAACAGATCGCCGGCAACAATAAAAGACTATCGTTGTATCCAGCAAAATGGATTTCAAGATCTTATGCAAATCCCATTGAAAGACATGGATAAAGATCTGCTCCAGGAAGCCATAGATATGGAAGCGCAGAGACCCTGCAAGCGTAAAAAGAATGTAACATTATCCCCAAAGCGCCTACATAATGAATGGGGACTTATTACCGCCGTGCTTAACAAATACGGAAATGATGATTTGCAGCATATTCTAAAAGAACTCGAACTTCCAAACGTTCAAAATAGGGTTCCTGAGTTAATCCCTGCGGAAAAATTACTTCCTGCCATCAAGGGAAATGATATCGAGCTGGCTGTCTTGTTGGCTGCCTGGCTTAGTTTTTCGATGTCCGAGATTCGTGGCTTGACGAAATCAAAATCAATCAATGGAGATCACATTCGAATCGCGGAAGTCGTCATCGTTGTGGATAATCAGGATATACGCAAAGATATTGCAAAAAACGAATATCGAAACCGCACGCACCGGATCCCGCCCTATATAAAGGATCTGATAGATAAAGTCCCCGGTGATACGTTGGTTCCATTCACAGAAGCCCAGCTCTACCATAAATGGATAAAGTTCCTAAATGAGCACCGCTTTCATCACATGACATTTCATGATCTCCGGCATGTAAATGCATCCGTTATGGCATTGCTCCAAATTCCTACTAAATACGCACAGGAGCGTGGCGGTTGGAAAACAGAAGCTACGATGAAAAGAGTATACACACAGACATTTCCGCAGGCTCGTATCGAAGTAGATGACACTGTAGACAATTTCTTTGACAATATTGTCAATGCTGCTTCTAATATGCCCTGGAAAAAATATAGAGCATGGCTCATTCTTTTTGATAAGGAAGACAGCATAAAAAACCAAGAAGAGTTCTTAAAATTTGCGGAAGATAATAAGATCCCGGTCTGAGTATTCCGTGTTGCATTTCATGTTGCATCATGTTGCAAAACATGTGTGAAAAGCGTATTTTTATTGCATAATATGTATTTCAAGTGTAACAGCAACCCCAGTGTTTATCAGTGTTTGCCGTATTTTCGGCTTTTAGCAAGAAATTATTTTACGGGTTCGAATCCCGCCACTCCGATTCATTTATAGGCGTCAAAATCTTTTACGAGGTTTTGACGTCTTTTGTTTTGTATTTTATTTGCTGCTTTGGAAAATTGTAGAAAAAATTTGAAAAATTTAAAAAATGGCTTGCTTTTTATAAAATTCTATGCTATGATAATCTTCGTTCCGGGGTGTGGCTCAGCTTGGTTAGAGCGCCGTCTTAGGGAGGCGGAGGTCGCGAGTTCGAATCCCGCCACTCCGATCCAAAAAAGTCCTTGATTTTTCAAGGACTTTTTTGTGTTACATTTCATGTTGCAATCCGATATTCACTTTTTGTAACGCTTCCGGCATAGCTCCTTTACATGGACAGACATGTCATGAATGCTCTTTCACATACTGCAAAAATTCCGGTGTCTTTGACCAGTATTTTACACCCCAGTTTTCAAAATTCCATTCTTCCATGTAATCGTTACACTCGAAATCTACATAATATATTTCTTCGTTATGTACAACAAAATTCGTTGGAAAATAATCAATATTTGTATTGGCAGCATATAACAGCGCACACATTCTATGCAATTGCTCGATATAGTCCGTTTTCATCTTGTCTTCTAAAACCAACTGATAAATCGTATCGCCGTCAATAAACTCCTTCAAAATGCGTTCATTTTTCACATCTGCTTCAAGCATGGCAGGCATTTTTATTCCGATTTCTTTCAATTTCTTGTAATCCCTGATTTCTGCCTCAAGCTTGTTTCCGAACTGATAATAATCACAAGGTTCATGATGTATCTGCTTCAAAACATACCTGTTATTTCCGGACTCTGCCAAATAAGAATAACCGCCTTTCCCCTTTCCCAGCAATTTAATTATTGTATAGCTTTTCCCATTTACGGTCATTTCTTTATTCATATGTTTTCCTCTGTTCTACACCACATTGATTACTGATTTTTAAAATTCCGCAAACCTTTCCCGGCTTGCGGAATCGTCCAAATATATTATATTTTTTCCACGCACCGGATCAGTGCATCCACATTTTCTTCCTTCGTCGCCCAGCCGGTACAGAATCGCACGCAACTGTGTGCGGCATCGATCCGCTGGTCATAGTTGTACTCGAACTGCTCTGCGATTTTTTCAAGATGAGCATCCGGTACAATGACGAAGATCTGGTTCGTCCGGTTGGGTGCCAGATAAGTGTAGCCCTTTGCCGTAAATGCTTCCCGCAGCTTCTCCGCCATGGCAATGGCATGGGCGGAGATCTCCTGATAGAGACCATCCGTGAAAAGAGCGTCAAACTGCAGACCCAACAGTCTTCCCTTGGCAAGCATGCCGCCGTTCTGCTTGATAAGATACCGGAAATCCTGTGCAAGCTCCGGGTTTTTGATCACTACTGCTTCTCCGAACAATGCGCCGACCTTGGTTCCACCAATATAAAACACATCACAAAGCGCCGCGATATCCGGCAATGTCAGATCGTTGTCCGGCGCTGCCAGTCCATAGCCCAGTCTGGCGCCATCTAAGAACAGATACAGTCCGTATTTGTGACAGGTCTCGGACAGAGCGGTCAGCTCTGCTTTACTATAAATAGTTCCCACCTCTGTGGGATTGGAAATATATACCATCTTCGGCTGTACCATGTGCTCAAAGCTGTCGTTGTGAATATGGGCTTCGTAAGCCTCTGCTACCTGTACTGCCGTGATCTTACCGTCGGGGCTTTCTAATCCCAGTACCTTATGTCCGCAGGCTTCCACCGCACCGGTCTCATGGACATTGATATGTCCTGTGACAGCGCAGAGCACGCCCTGGTGCCTGCGAAGTGCCGCATTGATCACGGTGACATTGGTCTGGGTTCCGCCTACCAGGAAATGTACTGCCAGACTGTCATCCTCACATGCCCTGCGGATCTTCTCTCTCGCTATCTCGCAATATTTATCTTCGCTGTAGCCCGGTGTCTGCTCCATATTAGTCTGCACCAGACGCTCTAATACCTTGGGATGCGCTCCCTCGTTGTAATCACACTGAAATAATATTTTCTCACTCATGCTTTACTCTCATTTATAACGCCTTTCTTATAAAGGCGATACATCCTTTCTGCTACTCTGTTCCGATGCATTGTCGCCATTTTTCTCCCGTCACCCGCATTCCCTTGTGACCCTAGAGCAACCTGCCTCGGTAGCCGTTTTGTAATCATTGCCTTTGCAGTTCATTTATCAGTCTTTGGTCTCCAGTACCTTTACCAGATATTCCCACACCCTCTTCGTGGAAGAAATGTTCAAAGTCTCCTCCGTGGTATGAATATCCTTCATATCGGGTCCCATGGATACGCAATCCAAATCCGAAATCTTGCTGCCTAACAGTCCGCACTCCAGTCCCGCATGGATTGCCTCCACCTTGGGCTCAGTGCCGTACATTTCCGCATACAGCTTCACCATTTTTTCCCGCAGCGGAGAATGCACACGATATTTCCAACCGGGATAATTTCCGGTTACCACGTAATTGCCGCCTGCCAGCTCCACCAGTGCGGAAAGCTTTGCGATCAGGTTGTCCTTCTCGCTTTCCACGCTGCTTCTGACAGAATACTCAGCCCGTAAAACTTCCGCATCCGCTTTCAGGATCCCCAGATTCAGGGAAGTCTGTACCAGCCCCGGCATATCTGCGCTCATGGCCTGTACTCCATTGGGCGTTGCCTGCAAAAAGGCTGCCACACGTTTTGTCTCTTCCGGTGCAGCACAGGTTATTGTCTCTGCAGTGTCTGTTAACTTTTTCGCGGTTACCTTTATGTCCGGGTCCTTGGTAGCCAGCTCGTCCCCCAGTGCTGCTGCCAAAGCTGCTACCTGCTGCTCTAAGCTTACCGCATCTGTTTCCTCTACTACGACAACCGCTTTCGTCTGTCTGGGAATCGCATTGTCTGCCAGTCCTCCGTCCGCAGATACCAGTCCTACGGGCATTTTCTCAGACAGCTTCCACAGAAGTCTTCCCAGGATGCAGTTGGAATTGCCTCTCTCCTTATGGATCTCTCCGCCGGAGTGACCGCCCAGGAGACCGGAAACCTCCAGTTCATAGCGCAGGCCGGTAAGCTCCTGCCTTTTCATCGGGAAACGGCAGTTCACTCTCGCACCACCGGCACAGCTGGTCAGGAAAATGCCCTCGTCCTCGGAATCCAGATTGATCATGCGATGTCCCTGCAGCATGGACAGGTCGATCTCTCTGGCACCGTCCATCCCTACTTCCTCATCCACCGTGATGATCACTTCCAGACGGGGATGCCTGATGTCCTCGGAATCCAATAATGCCAATGCATAAGCCACAGCGATACCATCATCGCCGCCGAGGCTGGTACCCTCTGCGTAGATATTGTCTCCGTCAATGCCAATCTTCAATCCTTCCGTCTTCATATCCATAGTGCATTCCGGTGTCTGCACCGCTACCATATCCATGTGTCCCTGTAGGATCACTACCGGCTCATTCTCATATCCGGGAGTTGCTTCCTTGACAATGATTACATTTTTCATAGCATCCTGTATATAGAAAAGCTTATGTGCTTTCGCAAAATCTACCAGAAAATCACTGATCTGCTCCACGTTTCCGGATCCGTGAGGGATCTTCGTGATCTCTTCAAAATAGTAAAACACTTTCTTCGGTTCTAAATTCGATAAAACAGCCATTTTCATTTCCTCATTTCTGTTCTTTGTTTGGATCCATTTTGCCTGCAGATCGTCCTATACAATCTCAAAGCTCGTAACGATCCGCACAATCCCAGTATAAATATTTGCTATTTTTCTGTCAAGAATAGAAAAAGGCCCACGGATTACGCATAATGATATTTTTTCCTCTTCGCAATCAAAAATCCGATGGTCACGAACAGCGCTAAAAATTCCGCAATCACGATGGACAACCATACGCCGGTAATGCCGATCATTCCCGGCAGGATCAACACGATAATGATCTGGAACACAAAGGTCCGCAGGAAAGAGATTGCCGCAGACACTGCTCCGTTATTCAGTGCCGTGAAGAAAGAAGATCCCCAGACATTCATGCCTCTCACCAGGAATGCGATAGCATAGATCCGAAATCCCCAAGTCGTCATCTCTAGCAATTCCTGGTCATAGCTTGCAAAGATCTTCACCAACGGCCCTGCCAGAATCTGGGAAGCCGTAAGTAATATCACACCGCAGGCCGAGATGATGACCAGACTTTTTCGGCACAGATTCTTCAATTCCGCATGATTGCCCGCACCGTAGTGGAAGCTTACGATAGGTGCAGATCCCAGGGAATAACCGAGATACAAGGTCATGAAGATAATATCCACATACATAATGATACCATATGCCGCCACGCCGTTTTCTCCGGCCGCTTCCATCAGCTGAAAGTTATAGAGCACACCGACAATGGACGTAGACAGATTCGTCACCAGTTCGGAAGAACCGTTCATGCAGGTCTGCCAGATGACTTTTCCGTGCCACTTTGTCTTTCCAAGTCGTAACAGACTGCTGTTTTTTCCGGCAAAATAAATGATCGGAATTCCTCCGCCGACGACTTGTCCTGCCGCCGTTGCCAGCGCCGCTCCTGCCAGTCCCAGGGGGAATACCACGATCAGCACATAATCTAACACCGCATTCGTCAATCCTGCCAGCACATTGATCTTCAGGCTGAGTGTCGGCTTCTCCGCTGCGATGAAGAAGCTCTGGAACAAATACTGCATGACAAATGCCGGTGTAGACAGAAACAGGGTACGGGAATATAACACACAATCCGCCTCCAGATCTCCGTTTGCTCCCAGTGCCAGTGCAATCTGCGGTGCAAATACATATCCGATCAGTCCAAGGACAACAGACGCAGCCAGTGTCACGTATACGATCAGAGAAAAATATTCATTCGCCAGTTCCTTTTTTCCCTCTCCCAGAGTCATGGATACCACAGCGCTTCCACCGGTCCCCGCCATGAAACCGATCGTTCCTACGCCCATCAGCACCGGCATGACCAGATTCAGGGCGGCAAAAGGTGTCTTGCCCACAAAATTAGACACAAAAAATCCGTCTACAATACTGTATATTGAAGTGCACAACAACATTAAAATGGATGGTGCCACGAAACGCAGCAATCGTTTATAGTCAAAATGATCTGATAATTGTATTTTCATAAAACTCCTCATTTCTGAGCGACTTTATCGCAAAGAGGCGAAGTGATATTTGCAATTTCCTCCCGGAATAATTCTGTCTGCCTTTTCATGATCTTAAGGAACTTTTCCATTTCCTGCTCTCCTAAGCTTTCCGTTGCCCGTACTTCAGCATCCATCAGGGGATCTACGATCTCTTCCACCAGCTTTTCTCCCTTTTCCGTCAGGTAGATCTTCTTATTCTTGCGGTTGCCTTCTTCTGCACGAAGTGTGAGCAAGCCATCCTCTTCCATATGTTTCAAAGCGGAATTCACCGTCTGCGGCGTGTAAAACCAATAGTTGCAGATTTCTCTCTGTGTGAAAGTCTCTCCTTCCCTCTCCCTGATGCAATAGAGGATCCAGAACGCGGTTTCCGACAGGTTACAGTTCTTAGCATACACACGGTAAATATCATCCGATTCCTTCAATAACTGATTATATAGAGCCATTTGTTTCATGGCTTTTCTTCTCTGCTCTTCCATACGCTTCCAGTCTCCTTTCAAATACATTTTATCCGATATCGGATAATTTTGTATTATAATCCGAAATCGGATGATTGTCAACTCATAAAAAAGTGCACAGAAAGAACACATCCCATTGTGTCTTTCCATGCATCGTTGTATAATAACTTCAGCATCAGTTCCGGGAGGAGTGCGGTACGCCCGTATCGCCAGTGTCTAGGTTCACCTTATTGAATATCCCATAGAGCACTCGGCGGCTGATGCTATTCTGAAATATTCTGTATATCTTTTATATTTATTATGTTACCCCAACACACTATTATTTTATATTTATACAAGGAGCGTTTATTATGAACAAACTTATTTATTCGGCATTTTTTCATAAGGCCGACGAAGATGTGAAAGAACTCAAAAATCTTTTCGATCAGATTAAAGGAGAATAGGTATGAAATACGAATTTGAAGTCTATCAAATGAAAGTTGAAGATCACTTATTCTGGGTAGCTAAAAGTAAAATTTTTAAAGGTTGTGTTGGTCAAGGTGAAACAACCGCCGAAGCTGTCAATGAATTAGAAGGAAACGAATTTGAATGGTTGGAAACTGCCAAGCAATGTGGCATTCCTATTCCCGATATGCATGTAAGAACAGATTCACCGCAATACAGCGGGAAAATTTCTCTACGTTTCTCTCCTTTTGTTCACGAACAAGCTTCTGACCTTGCAAAGAAACAGGGGGATCAGTCTTAATCAGTATATTAACGATGCAATCGTATACTACAACAGCATGCTGAATGAAAGAAATACCAGTAATTCAAAAAATACTAAAAGTATTGATAAAACATCTAATTCAATCATACAATTCGGTCAATCTTAATACTATTGCTTCAAAAGTATGATTTTAAAATTAGGACTAGAAAAAAAGAAGAACATAGGTTATAATATTCTAAGTTCTTTGCAGATATGGTTCATCGGTAGAACGCTAGCTTCCCAAGCTGGAAAGGCGGGTTCGACTCCCGTTATCTGCTTCGTTCATTTGCTTAAAAAGCGTGAAAGTCGGTATCCTATTGGCTTTCACGCTTTTTCAAATTACATATTTTCACAACAGTGTTGTTGCTTTCACTTAGCCAGGACTCCCAACCACTTCAGAGCGTTCCAGATGCCGTCTTTATCCACATCCGTGGTGATATAATCTGCCACTTCCAGCACCTGTTTACTGGAATTGCCCATAGCAATGCTGGTGTGGGCACACCGTAACATCGGCAGATCGTTATTGCTATCCCCGATCGCTACTGTATCTTCCATCGGAATATTCAGATATTCTGTAATATAACGGATCGCAGTTGCCTTGGAATAGCCTTTGGGAACAATCTCGTAAAACCCTTGCTCTCTGTCAATAAAATCCAGTATTTCCGACAGGTCATGCTTCATTCCGTCCATTCCCGCCAAAGTCTCTGCATAAGCATATAATTTATCGTAGTTGCCCGGTGCATTGGCATAGCGATCGTATTTTCGATTCTCAATCTCACGTGCCATATGGCGGAAAGTCTCAGTAAATACTTCTTCTCCTCTGGGAGCATAGTCTTCCCTGCTGCCTTCGAGGACGGCATCCACATGATATTTTTTCATAGCAGCCAGAATTGCCTTAGACTCCTCCATGGAAAATGTCTTGTGCATCAGCTGTTTTCCATGATATTGAATCTCCGTTCCGCAACCCAATAACAATCCGTCGAATTCCACCTGTCCGGTAAGGTTTTCCCCTACCAGCCGTTTCGTACGCCCGGTGTTGATCATGCAGATATGACCGTTGGCTCTGGCGATGCGGATGGCTTCCTTCGTGCTCTCCGACATCAGTTCACTTCCTCCGCATATTAAGGTTCCATCAATATCAAAAAATATTATCTTCATCTCAGGTTCTTAAGCTCCTCTACCAGATCCAGATCGGATTTTTGTACCTTCAGATTCGTGGACACGGGCTCTTCACCGGGTCTTGTGATCGTGATCTCGATAATGGTTCCTTCCGTGATCGCTCCACCCATAAAAAATCTGCTTACAAACGCTGCAAATTTGGGATGATTGCTCTCGAAGGTATTCTTCGCATTCATCAGTTTCATCATCATTCCGGGATTTATCATAGTAGTCTCCTTCCAAATAATTACAAAAAAGAAAGGCCGTCCGCACCATCCGAAGATAATGTGTCCAGCCTTAACAGTTGCTATTATTTACGCGATCTTGG
>ENA-OWOF01000067-OWOF01000067.1-gut-metagenome-genome-assembly--contig:-NODE-67-length-48680-cov-8.001728_pt1 | contig 48680 bp, 37 predicted proteins | sample MGYA00248255_ERZ651790 | MGnify/ENA primary metagenome ERZ651790 (study PRJEB26908, sample SAMEA4031711) | gut metagenome | biome: gut; feature: normal infant; material: stool | place: China | collected 2015 ...
ATTCACAACTGTTACGGATGCAAAGTTTGTAGGACTATCTAACTAAACAAAAATCTTTGGAGATGAGACATTTGTTCACTCATTATGGTATACAGCACTCTTTACAATTGTTTCTGTGCTTGCCATTAACTTTTTTGCATTCGTAATTGCGATGCTTTTAACAAAGGGAATTAGGGGAACGAACCTGTTTCGTACCGTGTTCTTTATGCCGAACCTCATCGGAGGTATTGTGCTTGGATATATCTGGCAGATCCTGTTAAACGGTATTCTGGCGAACTTCGGAAAGACACTTACTTATTCTGGAACCTACGGATTCTGGGGACTTGTAATTTTAATGAACTGGCAGCAGATCGGTTATATGATGATTATCTATATCGCCGGCATCCAGAACATCCCGGGTGAGCTGATCGAGGCGGCAAAGATTGACGGGGCGACGAACCGTCAGCTGCTGCGCCATGTGACGATCCCGATGGTAATGCCGTCGATTACGAGCTGTACATTCCTGACATTGACGAACTCCTTTAAGCTGTTTGACCAGAACCTGGCGCTGACTGCGGGCGAGCCGTCGAACAGTTCCCAGATGCTGGCACTGAATATTTATGAGACATTCTACACCAGAACCGGATGGGAGGGCGCCGGTCAGGCGAAAGCAGTGGTATTCTTTATCATTGTGGCAGTCATTGCAATGCTACAGAACAGACTTACCAGAAGTAAGGAGGTGCAGCAATAAGGGCAAAGAACAAAAAAGCAGACAATCAGGTGAGCGCGGTAAGACGTGCCAAACACGGATGGATTTTGACTGTATTTTTCTCAATCCTTGCGGTACTGTGGCTGTACCCGATTTTCCTCGTGGCGATGAACTCCTTAAAGAAAAAAGGATTCATCACGAGATATCCGTTTGCACTGCCGGATCACCGTTCCTTCTTCGGAATTGAGAACTTTATCAAGGGCGTGCAGAAGACGAACTTTTTTGCGGCGATGGGGAACTCCGTTATCATCACGGTAGGTTCTGTGGCGGTAATCATTCTCTGTACCTCCATGTGCGCATGGTACATTACGAGAGTACATAACAAAGTGAACTCCACGATCTACATGTTATGCCTGTTTTCCATGATCGTGCCGTTCCAGATGGTTATGTTCTCCCTGTCAAAGCTGGCGAACATGATGCATTTAAGCAATCCCATCGGTATTATTCTGGTATACCTCGGATTCGGAGCCGGACTGGCGGTGTTTATGTTCTGCGGTTTTGTGAAGAGCATTCCGCTTGAGATTGAGGAGGCGGCAATGATTGACGGAGCAAACCGTTTCCAGAGAATTAAGTCGGTAACGCTTCCCTCTATTGCACCGACCATCTCCATTATGCTGATCATGCAGATCGGACGATTGATGTCCCTGGGATATGAGAAAATAATCCTGTTGTATAACGGATCTACTTATGAGACTGCGGATGTTATTTCCACTTATGTATACAGACGAGGTATTCTGAGTGCAGACTTCAGTTATTCTACAGCGGTGGGTCTGTTCCAGTCAGTAATCGGTGTGATCCTGTTGGTAGCATCCAACCAGATATCGAAAAAACTCAGTGACAGCAGCTTGTGGTAGGAGGACAGAAATGGCTAAGAAAGTAAAAATAAAAAGCAAAAAACCGCAGGGAATCGGCAGCAAAATATTTGATGTTGTGAATTACCTTCTGCTGGCGATCCTCGGATTCATTATGTTCTACCCGATGTTTTATGTATTTATTGTGTCTATCAGTTCTTCGCAGTATATCAACCAGGGACTGGTAACACTGTTCCCCAGAGGAATTAATTTCGATGCCTACAAGGCGGTATTCGAGAACCAGAGAATCTGGAGCGGATATAAGAACACTTTTTTATACACAGGTCTGGGAACCCTGATCTGTCTGGTGCTCACCGCAATGTGTGCATATCCTCTTTCCAGAAAGGATTTTTACGGACGTAAGGTATTTACCGTGCTGATCATGATCACAATGTTCGTAAACGGCGGTATGATCCCTACCTATCTGGTGATCAATAAGCTTCATATGATCAACACTATGTGGGCCATCGTTCTGCCGCCCGCCATCAGTACCTATAATATGATCGTCATGAGGACTTCCTTCCAGGCGATCCCGGATTCCCTGGTAGAATCCGCATATCTGGACGGTGCAAATGACATTACGATCTTCAGTAAGATCGTCCTGCCGCTGTCCAAACCGATCATCGCAACCATGACTTTATACTATGCCGTGTACCATTGGAACAGCTACTTCCCTTCCATGCTGTACCTGAATGATCAGAAAAAATATCCTGTACAGGTTGTCATGCGTGACATCGTAATACAGGGTGACACCTCCGAGATCACGGGAAGTGTCAACATCATCGCAACCAACTATAAATATGCGGTGATCATTATTTCCATCGTACCTATTCTGCTTGTATACCCTCTGTTACAGAAGTACTTCACAAAGGGTGTTATGGTCGGAGCAGTTAAGGGATAAAGAAACAAACTATAAAGTAAGAATGTATTTAAGAAAAGGAGAGGTTAAATGAAAAAGAAAGCATTCCAAAAACTGACAGCCTTATTGGCAGTAACAGCAATGAGCGTATCGCTGTTGACAGGATGTGGTTCCGATGCTTCCGGCAGCAATGATGCCGCAACAAACAATGCACAGGAGAGCGCTACAAGTGCGGGGACACAGGAAGCAAACAGCGAGCATCCTTCTTGGATCAGCGAGGATCCTCTGGAGATCAGCATTATGGTCATGGACTCTAGCCAGCAGCCCATGGCACAGGACAGCAAGTCCCACGAGGCAATTTTTGAAGCAACCAATGTAAAGCTGGATTTCCAGATCGTACCTTCTAGCAGCTATGATGAGAAGAAAAACATTGCGCTGTCTACACAGAATTTCCCGGATATCATTTATCTGAGAAGCGCAAGTGATATTTCCGATTTCGCATCCGAGGGTATTTTTGAGCCTCTGAGCCAGTATATCAACGAAGAGACCATGCCGAACTTCTACAAGTTCTGGCAGCAGTATCCCGAAATGCAGAGATACATGGTAGACGGCGAAATGTATGTATTCCCTGTAGTACTTCGTGATGAGTGGGCCAACGGCTTCGGCCCCGTAATCCGTACCGACCTTTTGGAAGAGAACGGCATCGCAACTCCTTCCACATGGGATGAAGTACTGGATGCACTGGCACAGTTAAAAGAGATTTATCCTGACAGTACTCCCTGGGCAATCAGAAAGGGAACTGCAAACCTGTTAAAGACCACTTCCTACATGTTAGGTTCCGGCTTCGGTTCTGTATCCGCAAGCTCCGGTATGTACTGGGATGAGGATCTGGGCAAGTATGTATACGGTCCCGCAGATACCAATTTCAAAGAAGTTCTGAAGTTCCTGAACAAGGCATATACCACCGGCGTTCTGGATCAGGAATATGCAACAACCGATTCTGATTCCATGACAACCAAGTGCAGCAGCGGTCAGTCCTTCTTCTTCGTAGATAACAGTGGATTCGGTCAGAACTACACCAACGAACTGCGTAAGATCGACGGTAACGAGAATGCTACCTTTCAGGTACTGCCGATTCCCGAGAACAGTCTGGGTGAGAGACGTGCCGTGTCCTACGATACAAGATTCGGTAAGCTGTATGCAATCAATGCAAATGCCAAGAATAAAGATCAGATCATTAAATTCATCGATTGGATGTACTCCATGGAGGCTTCCGACATTACCAACTACGGTATCGAGGGTGAGACCTTCCAGTACAACGCAGACGGCGAGGCAGAATATATTTCCGATTATGTAATGCAGTTCAAGGATGCATCTCCTTCTGACTACTATGCATGCTGGACAGATATTGGTGCAGGCAAGCTGGACTTCTCCATGTATGCATGCAACATTAAGACCCAGCGTGAGATCCAGATGATCACCGGAAGCTGGTCCGATCTGACAGAAGATTACTGGAAGATCATCAATGAGGATGACGCTTATGTACAGCCTCACATTGCACCTTCCTTTACTACCGAAGAGGCAGACCGTGTGAAAGAACTGACCACTGATCTGGATACCTTCTTCACACAGGAATACGATAAGTACATTACCGGCAAGGAATCCATCGACAACTGGGATGCACTGATCAAGAAAGCTGAGGATATGGGCGTAAGAGAACTGGAGCAGCTGTGGAATGACGCAGAAGCCCGTGCCGTAGCAGAAACCAAATAGGTCATCGGACAAAGGAAAGTAACAGAACATAACAGAACATAACACAGAGTGAACGGGCAGGTTACCCGTTCATTCTGCTAAAAAGAGAGAGTCAGGCAATGGAAGGTGTGACTGACAGTATGAAGATTACAAATTATACACAGGAATTTATCACGGATGATAACAAACCCTTTGACAGTGCCCATGCCTCAACACTGCTGGAATTAAAGGACGGCGGCATTCTGGCGGCATGGTTTGGCGGTGCATGGGAAAAGAACCCGGACGTAGCGATCTGGACAGCAATACGTGATAAGGACGGCTGGGGACAACCGGTAAAGGCAGCGGATGTAAGAGGAGTTGCCATGTGGAATCCCGTACTTTTCCGTAAGGAGGATGGAAAAATTATCCTTTTCTATAAGGTCGGCAAGCTGATCTCGGAATGGGTGACCTGGTATATGGAAAGCGAAGATGAAGGACACACCTTTTCAGAGCCGCAGGAACTGGTACCCGGAGATATCGGAGGAAGAGGCCCTGTCAAGAATAAACCTATCCGGTTAAGTGACGGCACCGTACTGGCTCCCGGATCTCTGGAAGGGGAATTGTGGGACGGATTCGTGGATATCTCCAAAGATGACTGCCGCACCTGGGAGAGAAGCGATCTGGTGCCGCTGCACAGACTGGCGATCACAGATAAGGGCGTTCATAATGTGCAGGTGATCGACAGACCTTATGACAGACACTATATCTACGGAAAAGGGATTATTCAGCCTACCCTCTGGGAGGATCGGGACGGAAAAGTACATATGCTCTGCCGCAGCAGCAGCTCCCGTATCATCCGCAGCGATTCCGAGGACGGCGGAAGAACATGGTGTCTGGCATATGATACCGGGCTTCCCAACAATAACAGCGGTATCGATCTGGTCAAATTAAAGAACGGCGATCTGGTGCTGGTCTACAATCCCAGAGAGAATCTGCCCGGCTATTACAAGGGACCGAGAACACCGCTTAGCGTTGCATTGTCCAGAGACAACGGAGAGACCTTTGAGATCCTCTGTACGTTAGAGGATCAGAGAGGCGATTATTGTTATCCTTCCGTAATCTGCAACGACAACAATAAGATTATGATCACTTATACCTGGAAACGGGAAAAGATTGTGTATGTGAGCTTTACATTAGAGGACTGATTATGAAAGACAGCAACAGGACAAAGGAAGACATCTACAGAAAATTTCAGAATCCGGCAAAAGAATACCGGGGAACTCCTTTCTGGTCCTGGAATGCGGAAATGACCCCGGAAGAAGTCAGACGTCAGGTAAGAGAGCTTTATGGGCAGGGAGTCGGAGGATTCTTTATTCACTCCCGGGATGGTCTGGAGACTCCCTATCTGGGCAGAGAATGGATGGACTGCGTGGAGGCGGCGGTGGATGAAGCAAAACAACTGGGCATAACGGCCTGGCTGTACGATGATGACCGCTGGCCCTCCGGCAATGCCGGAGGAATGGTGGCAGCCGGAGGAGATGCCTATCGTCTGAAAGGACTGACCCTGCAGGTATGCGACACCTGTGACTCTGCGGTATGGAAGGAAGAACATCTTATTGCCGTATTTACCGCATTGGTACAGGGAGATGCCATTTATTTTCTGAAGCGGCTGGAAAATGCCATGACAGAAGTTCCGGAGCCGGAAGAGAAAAAACAGCATCCCGGATGCAGACAGGTGTTTCTCGTTCTGCGCCTGGAAATATCGGCAAAAAGTGAATGGTTCAACGGGGAAACACCGGTGGACAATCTGAATCCGGATACGGTACAGAGATTTCTGCATCTGACCCATGATAAATATCTGGAACGGTTTGGAGAGGAATTCGGCAAAACAATTCCCGGAATTTTTACAGATGAACCCAGTCTGGCGGACACACATTCCGCCTTTGGGGCAGACCGGAGCTGGATTCCCTGGACTTACGGATTCGCAGAGTATTTCCGGGAGAAGAACGGCTATGATCCTGTTGACAAAATTCCTTTATTCTTTTTTGAAGGAGAAGGCAGTGCGAAAATACGGCATGATTATTGGCATGCGATTACATTACGTTTTAGTGAAAACTATTCCAAACAGATTGCTGTATGGTGCAGAGAGCATCATTTGATTATGACAGGTCATTTCCTTCAGGAAGATAAACTTGGGCTATCTACCAGAGTCAGCGGAGCGACCATGCCACTGTATGAATATGAGGATATTCCGGGAGTGGATATCCTTCAGGATAAGACGGACGAATTTCTTACCGTGAAGCAATGTGTCAGCGTGGCACACCAGATGGGGAAAAAGAATGTCATCTCCGAGACCTATGGCGTGACCGGATGGGATTTTACCTTCGAAGGACAGCGGCATATCGGAGACTGGCAATACGCATTGGGCGTGAATAAGCGATGCCAGCATCTGGCGTTATATTCCCTGACGGGCGGCAGGAAGAGAGACTGTCCTCCGGGCTTCGGCTACAATATCCCCTGGTGGAGTAAAGATCATGTGGTGGAGGATTATTTCGGGCGGCTGAGTGCCGTGCTGGAAGAAGGTTCTCCCAGCCAGCAGTATCTGTTGCTGCATCCGGCGACTACGGCATGGAGCATGATGGGGGCCAGTCCCTATGGCAATCCTGTGCGCCGCAAGGAACGGGATCTGCAGAAGGTCAACGAATACGGATGGGAATATAATACGCTGCTGGAAAAGCTTTGCAATCATCATCTGGATCCCGATCTGGGGGATGAGATTCTGTTGGCTAGGCACGGATCTGTAGAACAGGGCAGACTGATCCTGGGGAAAATGCAGTACCGGACAGTGGTTCTGCCGAAAATCCGTACTATGCTGGGCAGTACCTGCCGGCTTCTGAAAGAATTTGTGGAACAGGGCGGTCAGTTGATCGTGACCGATCCGGAATCGGTCCTGCTGGATGCCATGGAAAGCGACCTTCCGGCAGAACTGTTTACCGCTAAAAATTGTGTGGCGGTACACAGTGATGAAGAACTTATAAAAGCACTGGAAGACGCAGGAGTGCGGACAGTAAGCATCCGGAACGGAGACAGGGAAGAAACCCACTGTATCGCCTTGCAGAAATTTCTGGAAAAGGGACAGCTTCTGTTCGTGACAAACTATCACCGGACGGAAGACTGTGAGGTAGAGATTCACGTACCCTTGGAAGCTTCTGTAGAAGAGTGGGACGCACTCACCGGAACTCATAATACGGTGGAAGCTGTCACCGGACAGGGGCAGACTGTTTTTCCGACACGGTTGGAAGCACAGACTTCGCGCCTGTTTTTCCTGGAGAAAATGGAGAAAAACGCCGAAAAATCAGCTGGCGCAAGCGTAGTGCCTGCAGAGGCTGACGAAACAGAACTTCAGGTGCTGCCGGAACGGACAGTGATCCGTCTGACCGATCCCAACCTGTATACTCTGGATAGCTGCAGATACCGCATACAGGAGGGGCACTGGTCAGAACCTATGCAGGTCTGGGAAGCACAGGAACAGATCCGCACCGGATTGGAAATGTGCTCCATAGCAGCCCTTGGAAAAGAACAGCGTTACCGTTGGGTAAGAGAACCTCATCCTGCGGACGGAACGGAAGTCTCACTGGAATTTACATTTGAGACGGTGAAAAAAATTACAGGCTACACGGAACTTGCAATCGAACATCCGGAAAATTTTCAGATCTATCTGAACGGACAGCCGGTGGAACAGCGGATCACGGGATGCCTGTATGACAGAGGGATCAAGAGGATTCCGCTTCCGGGCTGGGCAGAAGGAGAGAACAGGCTGCGGCTGATCTGCCGTTATCGTAATTCCATGGAACTGGAAAACTGTTATCTCTGCGGAGAGTTCGGCGTAAATACGGAACGGAAGATTACAGAACAGCCGACAGCACTGCTGATCGGAGACTGGACGGCTCAGGGATTGTACCATTATGCAGGCAGCGTCAAATATCTGTATGATTTTCGATGGAATCCACGCTGTAAAAGGAGAGCGGACAGCCGGATCTATTTGAAATTGAAAGATTTCAAGGGTACTTGCGCTACGGTCAGACTGGGAATGGCTTCCTATGAAGTTCCCTGGAGAGCAGCGGGAATGATCGACATTACAGAGGCATTAGAAGAAGGTGACAATCACCTTGAGATAGAAATTTACAGTTCTTTGCGGAATGTATTCGGTCCTTTTCATCTCGCGGGAGGCAGACCGGAAGTGACGAACGATTCTGTATTTCGTACCAGCGGTGAAAAATATACACCGGAATATAAGGTGGAACCCTACGGAATCCTTAAGGCACCGGTACTGATGGAAAGGTAAGATACAAATAAAAAAGTCCGCAGGGCGGGCAGATGGGAGCAATAATGAAAAACGAATTTCCTAATGGAGTATGGCCGGTGATGCTGACTCCTTATACGGAGGATAATAAAATTGACTATCCGGCGTTGGAGAAACTGACCGAATGGTATTTTGAAAATGACTGTGACGGACTGTTTGCGGTATGCCAATCCAGTGAAATGTTCCAGCTGACACTGGAAGAACGCTGTAAAATCGCAGCAGCAGTAAAGAAGTATGCCAACGGGAAACCGGTGATTGCATCCGGGCATATTTCTGATTCCATGGAGGATCAGGCGGAAGAACTGAAACGCATGGCAGATACCGGAATCGACGCGCTGATCCTGATCTCTAACAGGCCTGCTGCACAGCAGGAATCCGATCAGGTGATGATCGAAAGGCTGCAGACATTGATGGAACAGCTTCCGAAGGATCTGCCGCTTGGATTTTATGAATGTCCTTATCCCTACAAGAGAGTACTGAGCAGAGAAGTGGTGAAGTTTCTGGTAGACAGTGAGAGATTCTATTTTCTGAAGGATACCAGCTGTGATATGGCAAGCATGAGCGAAAAATTGCAGCTGATCCAGGGAAGCAATCTGAAGCTTTACAATGCCAATACTGCGACCTTACTGGAATCATTGCAGGAGGGAGCCGCCGGCTACAGTGGAGTCATGGCGAATTTCCATCCGAGACTGTACAGTTGGTTATGCAAAAACTATGCCGCACAGCCTGAGAAAGCCCGGAAAGTGACAGATCTGCTGACCATGTGCTCCCTGATCGAGAGCAGCAGCTATCCCGTGAACGCCAAATATGCATTACAGAAGATGGGAGTTCCCATGACGCTGCACAGCAGAAGATTAGACTGGAAGAAACTGACGGTCGCACAGCGGATGGAAGCAGAGCAGCTCATTCGTCTGTCCGCAGAGGTAGAGATTGAACTGGGAATTGCCCGCTAGGAGATCTCAGGACTGCACCGGCGCTGCTACCGCAGTCCCATGGCAGAGGCAGAACAACGAAATGAAAAAGAAAGAGGCAGCGCAGAAAAGAGGACAATATGGCTGAAAACAGATACATAGGAAAATACCCGGTGATCGGAATCCGTCCCGTGATCGATGCGAGACGTGGTTATCTGAATGTAAGAGGCTCACTGGAAGAACAGACCATGAATATGGCTTCTTCTGCCAAAAAGCTGTTCGAAGAAAATCTTCGTTACAGCAACGGAGAGCCGGTAAAGGTAGTGATCTCACCTACCACCATCGGACGCGTGGCAGAAGCGGCAGAATGTGCGGACTTTTTTGAATCGGAAGGCGTTGCCATTACTCTGACCGTGACCCCCTGCTGGTGTTACGGAGCGGAGACCATGGATATGTCTCCCAATACGATTAAGGGTGTCTGGGGATTTAACGGTACGGAGAGACCCGGTGCCGTATACCTTGCATCCGTATTGGCAACCCATGCCCAGAAGGGACTGCCTGCGTTCGGCATCTATGGACATGATGTGCAGGAAGCGGATGCTACAGAGATTCCGGAAGATGTGCAGGAGAAGCTGCTGCGCTTCGGCCGGGCAGCCGTGGCCGTAGCTACCATGAGAGGCAAATCCTATCTGCAGATCGGTTCTATCTGTATGGGTATCGGTGGATCCATTATTGATCCTGCATTCATTGAGGAATATCTGGGAATGCGTGTGGAATCCGTGGATGAAGTGGAGATTCTGCGCCGTATCCAGCAGGATATTTATGACAAGGATGAATTTGAGAAGGCTTATAAGTGGACGAGGGAGCATTGTCCGGACGGACTGGACAAGAATCCTGTGGAGATCCGGAAGTCTCCCGAAGAGAAGGAAGAGGACTGGAAATTCGTTGTAAAGACCATGTGCATCATCAAGGATCTGATGAACGGTAATGACAGATTACCCGCCGGAAGAGAAGAGGAAATGGTGGGACACAATGCCATTGCTGCAGGCTTCCAGGGACAGAGACAGTGGACGGATTACTATCCCAATACGGATTTTGCCGAGGCAATGCTGAATACTACTTTTGACTGGAACGGCGCAAGAGAGTCTTATATTCTCGCAACGGAAAACGATGTATTAAACGGATTGGGAATGCTGTTTTTGAAGCTTCTGACCAACCGTGCACAGATCTTTGCGGATGTCCGTACTTACTGGAGCCCGGAGGCTGTGAAGAAGGCAGCCGGCTACGAAGTCGAAGGAGTGGCGAAGGAAGCAGGCGGCTTTATCCATCTGATCAATTCCGGTGCGGCATGTCTGGATGCCAGCGGACAAGCCAGGGATGCAGAGGGTAACTCTGTCATGAAGCCCTGGTACGAGGTGACGGAAGAAGATCAGAAGGCAATGCTGGAGGCAACGACTTGGAGTGAGGCAGACTTCGGCTATTTCCGCGGAGGCGGTTATTCCTCCCGCTTCGTGACAGAGGCACAGATGCCTGTGACCATGATCCGTCTGAATCTGGTCAAAGGCATCGGCCCCACCTTACAGATCGCAGAAGGCTGGACGGTGAAGCTGCCGGAAGAAGTGACAGATATCTTATGGAAGCGTACCGATTACACCTGGCCCTGCACCTGGTTTGCACCCAGATGCAACGGAAAAGAGGGACCCTTCAAGAGTGCCTATGATGTTATGAACAACTGGGGAGCCAACCATGGAGCCATCAGCTATGGGCATGTGGGTGCCGATCTGATTACCTTGTGTTCCATGCTGCGTATTCCGGTCAGCATGCACAATGTACCGGAGGAGAAAATTTTCCGCCCGGCATCCTGGAATGCCTTCGGAATGGACAAAGAGGGACAGGATTATCGTGCCTGTGCCGCATACGGTCCCATGTACAAATAATACCGCCGGAAGGATACACAATGGTCAAAGGATATATGGACGCTCTGCCGCAGTATTCCCAGGTCGGAATACCGGCAGAGTGCATAGAGAAGGTAAGCGAATATGTAAACTCCCGGGATCTGGCGGCGCAGCCCTGCGGAAAATATGAGATCGACGGGGAACAGATCTATGTCAGCATCCAGGAGTACGAGACAAAGTCCTACATGGACTGCCGCTTTGAAACACATAAAAGATATGCGGATATCCAGTGTATTCTGCAGGGAAAGGAACAGATCTGGGTAACAGAGCAGCCACTTCCCACACCGGACACCAAGTACGATCCTAAGGCAGATATCCGGTTCTGGAAGGATGGCAAAGCATCTCTGTTGGATCTGCACGCAGGAGAACTGGTCATACTCCTTCCGGGAGAGGCACACAAGCCCTGTGTCCGGTCGGGCGGTGTCGGTAAAGTGAAGAAAGCGGTATTCAAGATTGCATTATAGCAAGGACGGAAAACAGAAACAGGACAGGCATTTGCCTGTTCTACTCAATTGAAAAAGTAACTTCCAGTTACTAAGGTTTTTATATTTTATAAAACAGAAATAAGTCATACAAACATGAAGATGGAAGATAGTCTTGTAAATAGATGATCTTCCTTTTCTTTTTTGTGTAATAATGGTAATCACTTCAGTAGTGTCAGGAGATGGCAGCAAGACTAAGGAGGATAAATACATGTCATCCTATAAATATAAGCATCTGACACTGGATGATCGCATTACCATACAGAAAGCTTTAAAAGAGGGGCAGACGTTCGTTGAAATAGGCGCTCTGATAGGCAAGGATCCATCAACTGTTTCTAAAGAAGTGAAAGCCCATCTTGATTATCGAAATACTGGTACGCGTTCCAGAGGCTATAATCCATGCAGACACAGAAAGAGATGCACTAAGCAGTATATCTGTGGCGAAGATATGCCGACATATCTTAGGGAAGCGAATACAGCCAAGTCGGTAACAGAAGCGGTGAACCATCTTTATGAGATACTTGGGCGGGAACAATTCTGTGAGATGTTCCAGGTCATCTTAGCAGATCGCGGAAGCGAATTTACGGATCCGTTGGCAATAGAGTTTGATGAGGATGGAAGACGCAGAACCTATGTGTTTTACTGTGATCCGCAACGTCCTGATCAAAAAGGAAGTATTGAAGTAACTCATGAATTCATCAGAAGGATTGTTCCTAAGAAAACATCATTTGCTTTTCTTACACAGGATAAAGTCAACCTGATGATGAGTCACATTAACTCCTATACAAGAAAGAAGCTGAATAATCGATCCGCACATCAACTATTCAGCTTCTTTTATGGCGCGGATACAGCCTCTAAGCTTAACCTGGAAGCTGTTCCTGCTAATGAAATCATACTAAAACCTGAACTGCTGAAGTAAAACTGCCAATGTCATCTCCTGATCATGTCACCCATATCCCAGAGGTGGAAGTTTCCCTTGCAAACATGCAAACGAAGCGACGACTTCTTATTTGCATACAGTAAAATATGACTTCAAGAGTATAGTAACATGCTAAAAAGCCCTATTTCAAGCGGTTTGTAATACTAAAGTCCACTCCTGCAATACTAATTTCCAGTTGGCACTGTTTTCGCAAGACTTATTTCTGTTTTCAAGGTGCTGATTCCGAAGTTAATCTTGCAAAAATAATTCAGACAGAAGTTACTTTTGCAAAACGGAAGATAAATTTGCTATTTACCATTTGCCTGTTCTGTTTTAAATTATGATAGAAAAGTGTACATAAATTGATGAAATTATGTTGGAAAAGTGTACAAAAACTGATTAAAATATTGTGGAAAAGCGAAAAACGTGGCATACTGATATTATCAAAGCTTCAAAGAGTAAGGGTAAAGAGGTGAAGGCTGATGCTGGAGAGGCGTATAGAGCAGGAAATCAGGGATTTTTTGAAAAGTGATCGAAAGGAAGCCCTGATGGTAACCGGAGCAAGACAGGTAGGGAAGACCTATATTATCCGGGAATGTGCCAAAGAGATTTATAAGAATATTGTAGAGATCAATTTTGTGGAGAATCAGCAGGCAGTAAAGCTGTTTGAAAATATCACGGGAAGTAAGGATATTCTGCTGCGGCTTTCTGCATTGACGGATGTACCGATGATTCCGGGAGAGACATTGATTTTTTTCGATGAAGTACAGGAATGCCCGGAGATCGTAACGGCGATAAAATTTCTGGTAGAAGACGGACAATATCGTTATATATTAAGCGGTTCATTGCTTGGCGTGGAATTAAAGGACATTCGTTCGATGCCGGTGGGCTATTTGTCAATTTTGGAAATGTATCCCTTGGATTTCCGGGAATTTTGTAGAGCGAACAGAGTGTCACAGACAGTCATGGATAAGCTGAAAGAATGCTTTGAAAAAAAGCAGCCGGTGGATGAACTGATCCATGAAAAAATGATGGAATTGTTTCGGCTGTATCTGATCGTAGGCGGAATGCCGGCTGTGGTGGATGCTTATATACACACGAATAATTTAAAGGAAGTGTTGCGGATCCAGCAGGGAATTGTACAGCTGTATTACAAGGATATTGCCAAATATGATAAAGACAATAAGCTGTATCTGGATGAAATATTTACTTTGATTCCCAGTGAGCTGAATAATAAGAATAAACGGTTCATTATGAAGGATCTCAATGAGAGCTTCCGATTCTCACGTTATGAAAACAGCTTTATCTGGCTGAAAGAAGCTGGCGTTGCGCTTCCCGTATATTGTGTGCAGGAGCCGGAGATACCGTTGCTTTTATCGAAATCTACGAACCTGTTTAAACTGTTTTTATCAGATGTCGGCTTACTGGCATCCATGTATGTGGATGGGTTACAGCTTAAGATATTAAACAGGGAAAAAGACATTAATTTTGGCGCCATTTATGAAAATGCTGCGGCACAGGAGTTAAAGGCGCATGGATTTGAACTGTATTATTTTAACAGCAAGAAACAGGGAGAATTAGATTTTGTTATAGAATATCAGGGGAATGTACTACCGCTGGAGATAAAGTCGGGAAAAGCGTACACAAGGCATAATGCTTTGGACAATGTCCTGAAAGATGAAAGATATGCAATTCCACAGGCTTTTGTATTCTGTAACGAGAATATTACCTGCAGGGATAAGATCACATATCTGCCGATTTACATGCTTGGATTTCTGGAAAAAGAGAAAATAGAAGAATATATTTACTCAATTGATCTGAGTGCACTTCAATAGAATAGGAAAACAACAAAAGCCTGAGGCTTCTTTTTCAGAATCATTCAGGCTTTCACTATCCGTAATGATCTTCACCATGGAATCTTTGATCTGTACAAGCCATCGACATATTCTTTGGTAGGCTCTTAAGGTCTCGGAAATCTCGGCGATATGATTTATCTTCTCCCATTCATTGTCTGTTAGACCGTCCTGCTGCAGACTTTCCCAGGCAATGTCACAATTCTTGTCCTCGTGTAATTCCTTCATATTGTTGTAATAGGTCTTATCTCCGGTGACGGCATAAGGCTGTACGGCAGCGGTCAGCGTTTTGGAACCCAGACGGTATTGGTTCATATACATGGTAGCTTCCAGCTGTTGAGAATTGATCCGGCTCAGATATAGATTGGATCCCACGAACAGGATCATCATGACGATACTGATGATCAGTATCCGATAGGTAGACCTTGTTAAAAATATAAAAAAAGCGTAAAATTATTTTGAGAACCACCGGTGATGGCTTGCACCCTATACAGGAAGATGGTACTATAAAACGTAAGAGGCATGATTCGGAAAAGAGAAGATAACGGTAAAAATAACGATAAATAAAGAACCAGGGGTGGTTACATGAAAAAAAGAATAGTTGCCGTGACTTGTGTGCTGATGTTTTGTCTGGGGTTGATCGGATGTGGGACTGAACGAGCCGACAAAACGCAGCAACTGATCCGGGGTGCGGCACCGGGGTATAATGACGGTCTCATCCGGGTGGGGATGATCCAGACGGGAAAAGAGTCTGACTGGAGAGATGCCAATACCAATGATTATCTGAATACGTTCACCAAAGAAAGAGGCTACGATCTGATCTATATCGACGGCAATTCCAGTTCGGAGCGCCAGGTAAAAGCCATGTACGATCTGATCCAGCAGAAAGTAGATTATATTATCCTGCAGCCCATCGTGGAGACCGGATGGGAGGATGCCATACATGCCGCAAAGGAAGCTGGGATACCGGTCATCGTAGCGGATCGTAAAATCGCTGTGGATGAAACGGAATACGTGTCCTGGATCGGTTCGGATTTTGAAGAGGAAGGCCGGAAAGCTGTAACGTGGCTGGATCAGTATTTAACAGAGCAGGGACGGGAAAACGAGACAATCCACATTGTCCTGTTGGAAGGAACCGAAGGAGCTACAGCTGCCATTGGAAGAACGAACGGTATTTTACATGGAGTGGAGGAACATCCGAATTGGACCATCGTAGATAGGGGATGTGCCAATTTCACTCAGGGAGAAGGCCAGACCTATATGGAAAATCTGCTCAGCGAAGGAACAGTAAAGGATATTGATGTTATCATTTCGGAAAATGATAACATGATCTTTGGTGCCATGAAAGCACTGGATCGGAACGGCAAGAGCTATGGGCCTGAGGGAGACATCATTATGATCTCCTTTGACGCTTTGCACGAAAGCTTTGAAAATATGATGGCGGGAAAATTACATGCCACCGTGGAGTGTAATCCGCTGTTGGCATCCACGGTGGAGACGGTCATAGAAGAACTGGAAGCCGGCAGAGAGGTGGATAAGATCTATAACACTGAGGAAAACATCTATACCTATGAAAATGCAGCCGACTATATAGATCAGAGAAAGTATTGATTTCCGAGGATTACGAATGAAAAAATCATTAAAATATAAAATCGTTCTGGCTATTGTTATCATCGTATGCATTATGGACGTGAGCTTCATATTTGTAAACTACGTCAATTATATGAATGTCAATCGGAATTACACAGATTCTCTGGCGCAGACTGTGGCGAATACCTGCAGGCTGGTGGTAGACGGAGACAGCGTAACGGACTATCTGGACAACAGACGGAGAAATACGGCTTATTACGAGGTATGGAATAAACTCATTGACTATCGCAACACCAGTGAAAATGTATTGCAGATCAGCGTGGTCAATTTCAGGGATGGCGGAGGATGTTATGTGTATGACACAGATCTGACAGAAAACGGAGCCTTTTTAGGAGATATCCTCCCCTATGATGAGGTACAGAATGCTATAAAAGACGAGTTGATCGCATGTGAGAAAATAGAACCGTTGGAGTATAACGGAAGAAGCGATTACTACATTCCGCTGAATTCCTCATACAATATTCCGGTGGCTTATATTATCGTAGGAATTTCCACAGAAAATGTCAGATGGGAGCAATTGACTTATTTAGGGTATATTACCATCATTGTTACATCGATTACGGTGCTTTTCGGAGTCTTTATGATCTGGTTTATGCAGCACAATGTACTGCGACCGTTAAATGCCATGTCCAAGGCGGCTTCCAGCTATTCTATTGACATTTTGAGGGATGGTAAGGAATCTCCCATCGGCCGGATGAACATCAGAACCGGAGATGAACTGGAACGACTGTGTGAATCCATGAAGAAAATGGAGCATGATATCATTGCGTCCAGTTCCCAGCTGGCTATTGCTGATTGGAACAGCAATCATGACAGCATGACGCAGCTCTACAACAAGAGACACTACAAAGAACAGTTAAAAGAACTGCAGAATGACAGTACCATCGGTGTAATTTATTTCGACATTGACAATTTGAAACGCATGAATGATACTTTCGGACATGAAAAAGGTGATGCTGTGATCCTGAAAGCAGCGGAATTTATCCGGAGGTATCTCACGGAGCAAGCAAGAGGATTCCGTATTGGCGGAGATGAATTTGTAATGCTGATCAGAGATTGTACGGAAGAAAAAGTACAGGAACTGGTAAGTACCATGCGTGGAGATGAGAAAGGAAATTTATCGGATGTAACAGCAGAGTTTTACTGCCGTCTTGCAATCGGCGGAGCCTTTCGCAAGACAGCAGAAACTCTGGAAGAAACCATAAAACGGGCAGATGATGAAATGTACAAGAATAAACATTCCGTGAGAAAAGCCTGAAATTTTAGGCTTTATTGAATAGTCAGCCGGAAGCTGGCATCGTTGCCCTTCAGCCGGATCCGGTACAGATCATGATCCCATGCCGTTTTCAGGCGTGCGTCCGTGATCGGCAGCGTTTCTATGGCGAGCAGATCAGCCCCTTCGAAGGAGGCAGATGCTTCTCCGATGGAGAATTTACCGTCAGAAAGAATAACAGGTTTTTCATAAGTAATGAAATTAAGAATAACATCTTGTGCATTTGTGTGGTCTTCCAATACGACAGTGTTGGAAGGCTTTTTTAATGTCACCTTGCGGCTATAGGTCAGACCCGGTACAACGGCTCCGGCATCGGGATAGGCGGCAGCCAGTTCCATGGAAATAGAAGGTTCGGCTCCGGTCAGCTCCGTCACCACTTTTTCCGCACGGTATTCCGCACCGTCCTTCTGATCCGTGCCGCAGATCGTAGGCAGATTATGATAGCCGGACTGCATGGTCCAGATCTCGTAACGTCTTGGAGAGAAGGTCTTCCGGGTGTAGGTCTCCACACCGATATCCGCCAGAACGGGCAGTCCATTTTTGTATAAGGTGATGCTGCCGGTATCATTATGGTTGTGACTGTCAGCATTGTCTCCGGCTTTGACTGCCAGATCCAGAGTATCGGAATGCACGAGGAACAGCCCCACGCTGGGATAATAGACATCCCGGTGGGAAAGCGTTCCGGAAGTGTCCTGCTTCATCAATTCCTCATAATGAAATACGGTCTGCATACGATAGAACAGATTCCCACCGTTCACTTCATCTGTGACAAGCTGACCCTGTCCCGCCTGGAAATCTTTTGCGGCGAACAGGCAGAGATCCTCCTGCCCGGTGGCCTTGCCAAAGAGATATTCCCGTACTCCGGCACGGCCGGCTATAGGAGAGCAGTCAGCAAAATTAAAATAGTATTTATCATTCACATGCACGTTCAGAATATAGGATGCAATATTTTTCACCTTATCCCACCGGAACAGAGTGTCGAAATGACCGTCGGTAACCGTGTTCAGCACAGTCATGGCACCGTATAGACATAGTCCCGCATGGCGATAATATTGGGCACCCTCCTCGCAACAGCCGTCATTGCCGTAATCCTTGAGAAAATAATCACAGCTTTCAGCGGCCTTATGCAGAATCGCCTGCAATGTGACAACTGTGTCAGACGTATTCTCCGGCAGGAACAACGGAGCATTTCCGCAGAATGTGCGCACCGGAGAGGACAACCGAGAGGACATTTCCACACTCCAGGGCATTAGGAACGTGGTCAGCAGTACATTCTGTGTACACCATACGGTCCAGTTGCACATAGGCTCATCGTCATGTCCCATCCACCAGAAATGTGCGGTCAGGTAGGGCAGCAGGATCCGGCGCTTCAGATTGTCCTCTATGCAGGTCAGGATATAGGGGCTGACAGCGTTGAATTCCTCTTCCAGCAGATAAGCCGCACAGGCAAGCAAAGCTCCGGTCTCGCAGGCGAACAGATCCATGACGGGCCTGGTCACATCCGGCAGGATCAACTGCGGGGTATCGCGGATATAGGAGTTATGCGCGGGAAGCTGCCAGGCAGTCTCTTCACAAATGGAATAGATACCATTGAGAATATCGTCCAGAAAACGTCCCTGATGTTCCACACATTCGGCCTGGATCAGATCATTCAGGGCATTGCGTTTGGCAAAATAGAGGGCTTCAAAAGCAGCCCGGTCACCGTCTCTTTTAAAACGCATGTAATCTGTGGCACGTATCACCGGGAATTTGTATCCAAGTTTCGTCTCTCCGGCCTGAATCAGAAGTTCCTTCAATGCTGCCGGGAGTCCTTCATAAGCCTTTCGGTCCACAGCCTTCGGAAATGGGTGAAAAGGGTGGCTGTTTCCGTGGAATGCTTTTGCTGTCTCTAAAAAACGCTTTTCTATACTTATCGGTTGTGAATTCATTTCTCTGATCCTGCCTTTTCATATTCATAATTCTCAATAAGAGACAAACCGTAATAGCAGTTAACTGAACTTATTGTTGACGTATTCCGTGGGGGAGACACCCTCCACCCGTTTAAATACCTTGCTGAAATAGAAGGCACTCTCGAAGCCCAGAGCCTCTGCGGCCTCGTAGACCTTCATATTTTCTTCTTCCAGCAGCCGTTTGGCTTCCGTGATCTTGCAGATGTTGATATATTCACTGAAGCCGGTATCGTTGTATTTGCTGAACAGCTGGCTTAAGTAATTCGGGCTGATGCCGAATACCGCTGCTACTTCATTCAGAGACAACCGCTCGCTAACATGTTCATTAATATACTTCCGGACGTTAGTTACGATGTGGTTTTTATAATCCTTTCGACGGGATTGGAACAATTCGCACAGTTGTCCGCAGAAGAATTGCAGCCACTGGATCACGTGATCCACATTGGACTGCTTATAGAGGGAACGGTAGCCATCCGGATCTTCCGCAAAAAAGCCGGACACAATAGATTCCCCGTCCTGTAAAAGCGAAATCGACAGATAGAGAATATTGCTGGCAGCGTCCAGAGCCTGCACATAGTGCCCCGGGTGATCCCGGAACAGATCGCAGATCGACTGAATCGTGTTATGTAAAATATCAGGATCATATTCTTCAAAAGCTCTGGTGAGATCATTCTTAAACAGGCTGATATTGAAGGAATTCTTAGCCTTTTCCTGTGAATGACCGGTATCAAATGCTACTATCGCGTCATGGGATTCCGTATTTTGAAAAATCTGTCTCGCGTACTGGTAGGAATCACAGATGGTACCAGGCGTCTGAACCGGGATGCCGATGCCGCAGCGTAGCGACACATTATAGTAGTTTTGCAGAGTTCCACTGATATTGTGCAGAATCTCCGTCAGATTTTCTACATAATCATCGGTACCTACGGCATCCGCAAAGCAGAAAATCAGTGCAAAATGGCGCAGATCCAGGGATAATGCATACAGCGGCAGATATTTACCGCCCAGTTCCCGGATCATCTGCAGTGAACTGGTAAACAGAGGCATCTGCTTTTCGGCAGACATCTGATCGGCCTGAGGGCTGATGATCTCTCCGTAACAGCACACATAAGCGACGTAATCGAAATTCAGATTCAGATCTCTGCTCTGCAGACGGAACTGTTCTTCGGACTCGAACAGGTCATGAAGGAGACTGATCAGGAACTTGTCATAAAAGGGATGAATATTTACGGCGGACATCTGCTTTTTCCGGGAACGGGAGATCTGTGTGAGTACCCGGTCTATGGCATTTTTCAATACTTCCGGTGTCAGCTCCAGCTTCACCAGATAATCGGATACCTGATAGGACAGAGCATCTCTGGCCATCTGGAAATCCTCATAGCTGGTAAGGATGATAAAGTACGGACAGTTTTCACCATAGCGTTCCCTACATACTTTTGCGAGATCCAGACCGCTCATTACGGGCATTTTGATATCCGTGATCACAATCTCAGGAGATTTTTCCTCGATGATCCTGAGAGCTGCCTGACCGTTCATGGCAGTGCCGCAGATCTCGATATTTAATTCATTCCAGTTCAGCATGGAGCGGATACCCGCCTGAACCAAAGGCTCATCATCTACGATTAAAAGCTGATACATAGTAACTCCGTTCTGGACAGATGTCTGTCCGGATTAAGTGTTTTCAGATGAAATAGTTTCGGATGAAACAGTTTCATTGTTATGCAGAGGAATATTCGGTATGTGTATGGACATCGTCGTATATTCCCCTTCTTTGCTTTCTATGGTAATGCCATATTCTGCACCAAATTGGTATTGTAAGCGTTTATGCACATTGCTGACACCGATTTCCCGGAAGAAATCCGCAGAACTGTCGTCGTTGGAGCGTAATACCTGTGCAGCTTTATCCGCTGTCATGCCTACACCGTCATCTGTGACATCAATACGGATCTTTTCGGTGTTGTCCGATGTCTCATAGCCGACATGTATCCGGATGTGTCCGGCACAGCCCTTCGGTTCGATACCGTGGAAAATTGCATTTTCCACCAGAGGCTGCAATGTAAACTTGATAATCTCACTGTTGTACAGAGATTCATTATCCACCTGAATGTCCATGGTAATGGTGCCGCCGTAGCGGTAGCTCTGAATGGTGAAATAGTTCTCCAACAGAGATAATTCTTCCCGGATATCGATCAACAGGCTGGTGCCTTTGGAAATACTTTTTAACAGACGGGACAGGGAGGTGGTCATCTCGGAGATACCGGTTGCCCCCTGTATGGTTGCCATCCATTTGATAGAGTTCAGTGTATTATACAGGAAATGAGGATTGATCTGGCTTTGTAGCATCTTGTATTCCAGATCCTGTTTCTGTTTCTCATCTTCCAGTCGTTTCTCCATAAGTTCCGATACATTTTCCGACAGATCATTGATTCCCCGTCCGATATCCCCCAGTTCGTGATCCCATTCCACGCTGGGATCTCTGGAGAAGTCTCCGCCGGCGATGCGTACCATCCGTGTCTGCAGCCTGGATACAGGTACCGTGATCATACGATTCATCAACAGCATCAGAACGACACCGATAGACAAAATGCCGATCAGGATGCAGGCAAGGATTCCCATGAACAAAACCGCCTGATTGGTCCGCTCCGCATGTGAAATACTCTGACTTAAGTAGCAGTCCGGCATATTTAACGGAGTGGTGACCAGAATCTGTTCTCCCATGGTAGCACTGTGGATTTTGGAAATCTGTGTGGTGCCCGTGAGAGAATATGTGCTCAGGTCATCAAGAATACTATATTCGGGCGTAAATTCCTGCAAGCCTCCGTTTTCATAAATATAGGTATGTCCTGCAATGGACAGATAGAGAAAGCTGTCTGACGGACAACTGTAATCCTTCAAAGGTATGGTGAACAGATCTGCGGATATTTCGATGAACAGATATCCTGCCTGCCTGTTATTGTATTGGTAGGTAATGGGACGGATCACAGGTAATACTTTACGTCCCGCACGGTGAAAAGGATCGGATACAATACCGGGCGAAAAATCATAATCATCGGCAGTCAGTAATTCTTCATAATAAGGAAGCTCCGGAATCAGCGTTGCAAGATCTGCGGTAGAAGAGTACGTTGCGGTTACCACCTGCAGATAATGCTCCTGTGAGACAATGGCAATTCTGGGCATATAATTATAAGAAGAATTCCGGCTGCATTCCTCGTAGAAGGAATCATAAGTGGATACGGACAGGACAGAGCCGGGATTGGGGTTATGTTCAATATAATTGGCAATATTGGAATCTGTCTGGCAATATCTGACCAACCGGTAGACTTCATCCATACTGTTGTCCATAGACTCCGACAACAGGCGCAGGCTGGTCTCCGTGGACTGGATCAGGGTGTTCTGCAGATAGTGCCGGAATATGTAATAACTGAACAGGCTGATCAACAGACACATTCCCAAAATGGCGCTCAGAGTGAAGAGCAATATGCGATTTCGTATGCTTTTTGAGTGATAAACAGTCTTTTTCATGCTTTCAGTATAACATAACGAAAGAAAAAAGGTAGTTGGAAAAACAAGATACTAAAAAAAGTGCATGTTAAAATAAAAAAATACATTTTCTGAAAGCGCTTTCTGAAAAAATGTAAACAAATTATAAAAAATTGTGAATACTATTATAAATTTTTCCATGTCATGTCCCTGTCTTTTTCGTTATACTTTAGTTACAGTCAAGGAACCGGTAAGAACGGATCCGTAACAGACGTAACATAGTATCAAATTAACAGGAGGGTTTACATGAAAAAGAAAGTATTAAGTTTAGTACTGACAGCAGCAATGATGACCACCATGCTTGCAGGCTGCGGCAGCTCTGATAACGGCAGCACAGCAGCTTCCACCGGTGAAGCACCCGCAGCAGCAACCACTGAGGCTGCAGCAGCTTCCACCGAAGCAGCACCCGCAGAAGAAGTTACTTTAAAGTGGGCTATCTGGGATCAGGAGACCACACAGTACTGGGGTGACATTAAAGATGCATATGAAGCATCTCATCCCGGTGTAACTATTGAGATGGTAGACCTTGGTTCTACCGATTACATGACCGTTCTGGCAACGGAGCTTTCCGGTAGCGGATCCGATTTCGATGTAGTAACCGTCAAGGATGTACCCGGATATGCAACTCTGGTACAGAAGGGATCTATCCTTTCCCTGGATGATTACATCTCCAAAGATGGCGTGGATTTAAGCAAATACGCAGGTGTTACCGATCAGGTAACTGTAGACGGAAGCCTGTATGAGCTGCCTTTCAGAAATGACTTCTGGGTATTGTTCTATAACAAGGATCTGTTTGATGCCAAGGGTGTTGCTTATCCTACCAACGATATGACCTTTGATGAGTACGATGCTCTGGCAAGAGAGATGACCGATACCACCTTCGGCTCTCAGGTATACGGTGCTCATTATCACACATGGAGAAGTGCAGTTCAGCTGTTCGGTGTTCTGGATGGTAAGCATACTATTTTGGATGGAAACTATGATTTCTTCAAACCTTACTATGAGATGGTTCTGAATCAGGAAGCTGACGGTGTATGCAGAAAGTACACGGATCTGAAGACCGAAGGTTTACATTATTCCGCAGCATTCTCCGGTGGAGACGTAGCAATGATGAACATGGGCTCCTGGTTCATCGCAACCATGATGTCCAACCTGAAGTCCGGCGAATATGATTCCAGCCTGTGCGGTAACTGGGGTATCGTTAAGTATCCCCATGCAGAAGGCGTAGAGCCCGGTTCTACTCTGGGTACCATCACCGGTCTGGCTGTAACCACTGCAAGTGATACTCCCGATGCGTCCTGGGATTTCGTTAAATGGGTCAGCGGTGAAGAAGGCGCAGCAGTTATGGCTTCCAGCGGTAACTTCCCTGCAATGATGACTGACGAAGTAGTAGACATGATCTCCGGTCTGGAAGGATTCCCCACCGATGAAGCCAGCAAGGAGGCTCTGACCGTATCCAACCTGTACCTGGAAGTTCCCTACGCTCCCAATGTATCTGAGATCAACTCCGCTCTGGATTCCTATCATGGAAGTATCATGACCGGTGAGATGAGCATTGATGATGGTATTGCAGCAATGAATAAAGCGGTAGCTGACCTTCAGGCTCAGTAATGAAGATCTTCTCTATAAAAGTATTGAATGTTTGTTGAATGTTGAATAAGACTTAAGGGGTCGTACCTACGGCCCCTTTCTTATCAGAAAAAGACGCAAAAGATGACACAAAAAGCGTTTGAAAGGAGAATTGTTATGCGGAAATTAAGCCGTCAAACCAAAAGAGATCTGGTGGCCTACTCCTTTATTGCACCTAACTTTATCGGTTTCTGCGTATTTACCTTGATCCCCATTATTTTTGCCTTTGCCCTTGCTTTCATGAAGTGGGACGGGAGTAACCCGATCCAGTGGGCAGGCATCAGTAATTTTACAAGACTGTGGAAAGATACTTTCTTTATCGCAGCATTTAAAAACACCATTATTTATTGTATCGGTACCGTGCCTCTGACCATGATCGCATCTCTGGCACTGGCCATCGTGTTAAATCAGAAAGTAATAGGAAGAGGTATTTTCAGAACCCTTTCCTTTTTCCCATATGTAGCTTCTCTGGTAGCAATCACCGCAGTATGGAAAATGCTGTTCCACCCCTCGAAAGGACCTGTGAACAACATTCTGCTGAATGTTTTCAATGTACCGCAGGACCAGCTTCCCCAGTGGTTCACCGGCGGACTGGTACTGTTCTCCATGATTCTGTTCAGTGTATGGAAATATATGGGTTATTATATGGTAATCTACCTGGCAGGCTTACAGGGAATCTCCTCTGAACTGTATGAGGCAGCCAGTCTGGACGGTGCAAATACCTGGCAGAAATTCCGTTATGTGACCTGGCCGCAGTTGTCTTCCACGACCTTCTTCGTAGTAGTCATGCTGACCATCAACTGCTTCAAGGTGTACGATATCGCCATCATGCTGGCAGGCGGTGGAAGCGGAGAATTAACCACTTCAGCAACCGTTCTGGTATACTACATCTATCAGAAAGCATTTATTGACTGGGATCTGGGCTACTCCAGCTCTGTAGCAATGGTACTGTTCCTGATGGTACTGTTCGTAACGATCATTCAGTTCCGCGGTCAGGCAAAGAGGGAGAAAGCATAATGGCAATCTTGGCTTTGAAGGTTCTCGATAAGGACAGCAACACCATCTGCGTCAGCAGCGGTGAGGATTTTGTGGATCTGGTCTGCACCCATACCTATGAAGAGGGTGACCGGATCGTGCTGGAGACCGATGAGAAAAATATACATGTACATTTACAGGTGGATGATGCTCTTGGGGATGCTTTCGTATACATAACCGACAATGTATCCTATTATGTTCCCTTCGGGGAAAAAAGGATCAGCATGTCCCCTAAGGTATTTTCCGGAAATAAACATTATCTCTATGCGGAAGTCGCAAGAGAAGATGAAATCACAGCTTACCGGAACCTGGCACTGAATCCTGCAGACCAACATATGGATGTTCCCTGTTATCCGCATGCGACAGCCAATGTGGAGACCAGAGGCGAGAGCGTATTTGCAGCGAAAAACGCCATTGACGGTGTCCGGGCGAACCTCTCCCACGGAGAATGGCCCTACGAATCCTGGGGAATCAACATGCAGGATGATGCAGCTATGAAGCTGGACTTCGGCAGACCGGTACTGGCAGACAGGATCGTGTTGTACACCAGATCCGATTTCCCGCATGACAACTGGTGGCAGCAGGTAACGATCCGGTTTTCCGATGGCAGTGAACAGGAATTTCCCTTAGAGAAGAGCAGCAGGGCACATGTACTGCCGATCCCCGAGAAAGAGATCACCTGGCTGGAGCTTTGCAACCTGATCAAAGCAGAAGATCCATCCCCCTTCCCGGCACTGAGTCAGATTGAAGTGTACGGCAGGGTAAAACGTTAGGAGGCGCACAGATTATGAAATCAGCACATAAAAAAGCCGTTTTTGGCAAAGTGATCGTATATGCGATTCTCATTCTGATCGCAGTGGTCATGATCATTCCTTTCCTGTGGATGCTTTCCGCATCCATCAAGAGTGACAGAGAAGTATTCCAGATGAATCCTTTTGTATGGATCCCTGCGAACCCCAAGTGGGACAATTACGTGAAGATCTGGACGAAGATTCCCTTTGGCAGATTCGTGGGAAATACGGTATACTTGACATTGATCGTTACTTTCTTACAGTTACTGACCAGCAGCTTTGCAGCATATTCCTTTGCAAAACTGGACTTCCGTCATAAGAACGGATTGTTCCTGGCATACATCGCAACCATCGCAATGCCCTGGCAGGTATACATGGTACCTCAGTTCATCATGATGAGAAGAATGGGACTGAACGATAAGCTGCTTGCTATGATCTGCCTGCAGGCGTTTTCCGCATTCGGTGTATTCATGATGAAGCAGTTCTATGAAGGCATTCCCGACGATCTGTGTGAAGCCGCCAGAATCGACGGTATGAGTGAGTACCGGATCTATGCCAGCATCATGCTGCCGTTGTCGAAACCGGCACTGTCCACACTGACGATCTTCACCTTCGTGGCGACCTGGAACGACTATCTGGGACCTCTGATCTACTTAAAGAGTCAGGAGAAGAAGACCATTCAGCTGGGATTAAAAATGTTCATCAGCCAGTACTCTTCCGATTACGGTCTGATCATGGCAGGATCGGTATTGTCCCTGATTCCAGTACTAATTGTGTTCCTGGTATTGCAGAAATACTTCGTAGAAGGTGTTGCTTCTACGGGACTGAAGGGTTAGTGTTACGCTCAGGCGCAGGCAATATTCCATCCAGACACGCTTTTGCGCACTGGCTTTTGACATGGAAGAGACCTGCACCTGGGCTGTTTTTATATGAAAATAGTAACTGTTCAGAGTAAAAAGCAAGCATCGAAGATGCGGTTTTGCAAATGGAGTTCTGAATAGTTACTGAAAATAAATGTCAGAACGATAAAAAATCAGGAGGACAATAGAAAATGATTACGTTTGACGAGAAAAAATATTCTCAGATAACAGAAAAAGAGATCAAAGATGCGCTGCAGTTTTCCACGGAGCAGGTGATCCGGGATCTGCCGGAATTTACAGAGAAGTTCCAGAAAGCATACAGCGAGAACGGTTTCTATCAGCCGATTCCGAACAATTACTGGACCTGCGGCTTCTGGACCGGAGAGATCTGGCTGGCTTATGAATATTCTCAGGATGAAAGGCTGAAAAAAGCCGGGGAAGTTCAGGTAAAGAGCTTTTTGGATCGTATAGACAAGAAAATCGAAGTGGATCATCACGATATGGGATTTCTGTATTCCCCTTCCTGCGTGGCAGCTTATAAGCTGACCGGCAGCAAAGAGGGCAGAGAAGCAGCCATCAAGGCAGCAGACCAGCTCATCACCAGATATCATCCGGTAGGGGAGTTTATTCAGGCCTGGGGTCCCATGGATGCTCCGGAGAATTACCGTCTGATCATTGACTGCCTGCTGAATCTGCCCCTGTTGTATTGGGCATCCGACGAGACTGGGGATCCCAAGTATCGTGATATTGCTGAGAAGCACATCCATACAGCAGTAGCAAATGTGATCCGTGAGGATTATTCTACCTGGCATACCTTCTTCTTCGATATGAAGACAGGTGCGCCGGATCATGGTGCCACCTGTCAGGGATACCGTGACGGTTCCGCCTGGGCGAGAGGTCAGGCCTGGGGCGTCTACGGTATGGCACTGGCTTACCGTTATACCGGAAGAAAAGAATATATTGATCTGTTCCGGCATGTAACAGAGTATTTTCTGGCACATCTGCCCAAGGATCTGGTACCGTACTGGGATTTGGAATTCACTGATGGAGATGACCAACCGAGAGATTCCTCCTCTGCATCCATTGCAGCCTGCGGTATGCTGGAGATGGCGAAATACCTGGAGCCGGAGGAGGCAGAGCATTACATTACACTGGCAAAACAGATCATGCGGTCTGTCTATGTGGGCTATGCCGTAAAGGATCCGAAGGAATCCAACGGACTGGTGCTGCACAGCACTTACTCAAATCATTCTCCTTACAATACCTGTAATCATTACGGCGTGGATGAGTGCAATTCCTGGGGAGACTACTTCTACATGGAGGCACTGACCCGGTTATTGAAGGATTGGAGAGAGTACTGGTAGATTATATTAAATTGATATCATACGAAGCCCATACGGATACGCATGCCTTGATGTAAGGTCTCCGAGTGTGGATTTTCTAAAGAAAAGTGGCTTAGTTTTTCTCATTATGACGGGCCCGCCTACAGTCGACATCCATGTCGACGATCGGCTGACGCGAACATCGTGTTCGCTTTCGCCCTGTTGCCAGACCACTTTTCAAGAAAATCTCACACTCTACGACAAACATCTTCGGCATGGCATCCTGTCTGGGCTTCTGTAAGAAGTATTTCTAATATAGGAATATAGTTACTACGTTTGTTATTTTGGAGGGACTAACTGCATGAACTTACATAGCAAAAAAGATTTTCAGGACTGTATGTTATCGATATTAAATCCGTTAAAGCCTTATTACAGTGAGGAAAAGGCGAGACTGACCCTGGGCGTTACCATGGCACATTATGACATCGGTGCCACATGGATGGAGGCATTTTCCCGCCCCTTATGGGGACTGGTGCCTTTCTGGGCAGGCGGCGGAAAAGAGCCGGAATTCGAAGAGATCTATCGCAAGGGCCTGACGGCCGGAACCGATGAGAAGAACCCGGAATACTGGGGAGAGTGCACCTCTTTTGACCAGAGATTCGTGGAGATGGCAGCCATTTCCTATGGCATTATGTTTGCCCCCGAGGTGGTATGGGATCCTCTCACGGAGGAACAGAAAGAGAACCTCTGTAACTACTTAAATAAGATCAATGAGCATCCTTTGCCGGTGTGCAACTGGATCCTGTTTGCCGTATTGGTAAACATTGCCATGAAAAAGGTGGGATGCCGTTACAGTCCCGAGATGCTGGAAGAATATCTGGACGGACTGGAGACCTTTTATCTGGGAGAGGGCTGGTATCAGGACGGAGATTCCGGACAGAAGGATTACTATATTTCTTTTGCTATTCATTTTTACAGCCTGATCTATGCCGTAATTATGGAAAAAGATGATCCGGAACGGGCAAAAAAATACAAGGCGAGAGCCATGGAGTTCGCAAAGCAGTTCATTTACTGGTTCGATGAAGAGGGCGAGGCCATTCCTTTCGGCAGATCCCTGACCTATCGTTTTTCACAGGTAAGCTTTTTCAGTGTCTGCCTGCTGGCAGGACTGGAGCCGTTCCCGGTTCCCGTGATGAAGGGACTGATAGCAAGACATTTGCAAAACTGGCTGAAACGGCCGATCTTCGACAGAGATCATGTACTGACGATAGGATACGGTTATCCGAATCTGACCATGGCGGAGCGGTACAATGCTCCCGGTTCTCCTTACTGGGGCATGAAGGTGTTTGCCTTTTTGTTACTTCCCGATGATCATCCCTTCTGGAGTGTGGAAGAGGCACCATTGCCGAAGCTGGCACCGGCCTGTCCCCAGAAGTATGCCGATCTGTTTGTCTACCATTACGGCAATCACACCACAGCATTTGCACCAGGTGTCTACAGTCCCAATGGACACGGCCAGATCGTGGCAAAATACGGAAAGTTTGCTTATGATACCCGGTTCAGTATCAGCGTGGCAAAGTCCTGCTACGAGCTGCATGAGAATGCCCCGGACAATATGCTGGCGTTCTGGATCGATGGTTATGTATATGTGCGCCGGATCTGCGAGGAATCAAAGATCACGGAGAACGGAGTATGGTCGAAGTGGAGTCCCTATCCCGGCATTACGGTAGAGACCACGATCACCCCGGATGCCGGTGGACATACCAGAGTACATAAGATCACCAGCGAGATTGACTGCGTGGCCTACGACTGTGGATTTGCAGTCAGCAGAGGTGATTTTGAAGAGGTCGGCTTTGCGGAAAAGGTGGACGGTATATCCGCCCAGGCCAGCAACGAATTCTGCAGTTGTACTGTCAGTGCGGTATTGGATGAAAATACACAGGTTAACGAAGTGGCAGACAAGCCGCCCGTAGGCTACATGATCACCGCAGATCCTAATACCAACCTGCTGTACACCAAGACCAAGATCCCCGCAGTGAAATACCATATCAGCAAAGGGGAACAGGAAATCGTGACCAGAGTGGATGCAGAAGTAATCTGAATATATAGAAATTGCAGTGGAGTTTTGCTATTTGCAGGCTCCGCTTTTTTGTGTAAAAATGTAAAGACAAATTGCCAAATTTTAAAATAAAGCTATTGAAAAAAATAAAAATTATGATATTCTAAAATGAATAAGTGATAACACTAAATGGACGGATCCGGGAACGAAAGGAGAAAAATAATGTATCATTATGAATATGTAAGAAAAAAAATTGCAAAGCCTTATAGAGAAGAATTCCTCGATATCATCCATGAGATTCAGGATTTGTTAAGGGATAGGTTTACTTTTAAGTATAAGTTTGTCGGTAGCAGTTCTAGAAATATGATTACTTGTGATTTCACTACCAATAAGGGATTTGATTTTGATGTAAATTTGTGTGTCAATGATGATGAAGAGAACTATTCAGCGGAAGAAATTAAAAAGGAAATAATGAAAGCAATTGATAAGGTTGCCCCACAAAGGGGATTTCAATACTGTGAAGATTCTACAAGAGTTATTACTCTGAAAAAACGAAAAAGTACTGTTAATGGGATTGAATATAGTTGTGATTTTTGCATTGTTTTCGAATATGAAGATAAAAAAGGAAATAGAAGACAACAGTATATTAGACATCAGAAGCAACAACAAAATTATGTCTGGGTAGATCAGCCCAAAACATATCAGCTTGAAGACAAAGTTAAGTGGATAAAGGAAAATAATCTTTGGAATGATGTATTGGAGTTATACTGTTATAAGAAAAATACTAATCAGAATCAAGATAAAAAGTCGAGGGCATTATATGCAGAAACAATTCATGAGATATGTCAAAAAAACGGTTATGCAATAAAAAAATAATCTTTGCATTATTTGTTATGGCAGGAATAAAATAAAGAAAAATTATGACTTCTTTATATTGTTTTCATATTTGCAGTGTGGAAATCACAACATTTTTATGCTATCATACATATAACAGTAAGAGGTGATAGCTATGAAAATAGAACGAATTGATGACAAGACCGTGAAGTGCTTTCTGTCCAACGAGGAGCTGGAAGAGTACGAGATTGATTATAAAGATTTTGTGACCCGCAGTGATAAGGCCAAAGAGGTGGTACAGGAGATTATTGAGCAGGCAGAGGAGGAGGTAGGCTACAAGCCGCCGAAGTACGCATTTGACCTGCAGATCATGATGCTGCCGGATGAGGGACTGGTACTGGTATTTTCCGAGAAAGAACCGTTGGAGAATAAAAACGGTGCACAGCTGTTGCAGGCTTTGCAGGAAATGAAACGGGTCTTCGAGGAGAAGAAGGCAGAAATCGGCGCTACGCTGGGAAAACAGGCGAAGGAAGAAACGGAGAACAATGCCGGGAAAAATAAGAAAGCAAAGGGAAAAGCAGAGGAAGCGGCAAAGCCCCAGTTTGCAATTTTTGCCTTCCGCAATATCGGCAGAGTGATCGAATATGCCGCCGTATTACCGGCGAACCTGCGGATCGACAGTACTTTGTACCGGCTGGAAGACGGGACCTGCTATGTCTATGTAAAAAAAGGCGGTGCTTCCTACGAGCGTTACAGCAGAGCCTGCATCCAGGCGATGGAGTTCGCTGCTTTGTATGCTGCGGATGAGCAGAAGGTACGATATCTGGAAGAGCATGGTGAGTGCCTGATCCGTGAGAAAGCACTGAAGAAACTGCGTGCATAATACTGCACCATAGGAATCTGCATGACTGCTTGCAGATTAAGCAGATTCAGGATATGCTCCATGGGGTATCTCCCGCTACCTTCGCCATATCCTCCGGCAGCGGTGCGGTAAAATGCATTTGTTCTCCGGTGATGGGATGGCGGAAGGATAACCTCCATGCATGCAGTGCCTGACGCTGTATCAATGCCATATCGGGATTGTACAGATAATCTCCGATCAGGGGGAAACCTAAATATTTCATATGAATCCGTATCTGATGGGTGCGGCCGGTCTCTAAAATGAGAGAGACCAGGCTGTGCCCGTTTTTTTCGTCCAGTACTCTGTAATGCGTAACCGCAGATTCCCCGTTTTCAAAATCCACCGTCCGTTCGATGATCGAGCCTTCCTTGCGCCCTAAGGGTGCGGTGATGGTTCCCTCTAAGGGACGTACCGAGCCTTTTGCAATGGCAAGATATTCCCTCGTGATGCCGGAAGTCGCTTTATTGGCGATCATGGCAGACAGTATACCGGCGCTGACATAATGCTTCGCCACGATGGTCAGTCCGGAAGTATCCCGGTCCAGACGATTAATACAACGGAACACAAAGGGACAGTTCTGCTGTGCAAAATAATAGGCAAGGCCGTTTGCCAGGGAATTGTAATAATTGTTCATGGAAGGGTGGATCGGCATGCCTGCCGGCTTATTGATCACCATGAGATCCTCGTCCTCGTAGATGATATCCAGCGGCAGCTCCACCGGTGGGATTTTTTCCGAGGAGTGTTCCTCGTGGATATGCAGCGTCAAGGTATCTCCCGGCTGCAATATATGATTCATGAAGCAGGGAATCCCGTTTGCCTGCACGGCGGTGGGGTCTTTTTTTAACTGCACCAGATTCTGGGAAGAAAACCCTTTCTGCTTCAGAAAATGGTTGACCGGCAGGGGTGATATGAAATGATCTGTTGTATAGGTTAATGTACGTTCCATAAAAATTGTGCTTTCTAAATTATTATTTATGATACATAACGATGGTATTTTTCATACTCTTTTTGCTTGGGCGGCTATCGTGATCAAATTTGCGGTACAATTTATCCACGGCGGATGCTTTATACGGGTGAACTTATTGTATCATAACACAATTCCCACGTTGTAATAAACAGCTATTCTCCGGATCGGGCAAAATCGGACAGTCCAGGGAGCAAATAATGTCATTTCGGAAGCAACGTATGTTTTCTATAATATCGTTAAAAGCACAAGTTTGTGCTTCTGCAAGCACAGATTATGAAAAAGCTGATGCCCGAAGCAGAGGAATATTGCGACAGAGATTGGGTAACAGAGCAGATTTGCAACGAAAACAATGAGTGAGAAAGGTATGGTGGTTCGTATGGAAAAATACGCATGGCGCGGGAAAATTGTACCGGGAATGCAGGAGGAATATAAGAAGAGACATGACAACATCTGGCCGGAGATGAAGGAAGTGCTGGCAAAAGCCGGAATCGTGAATTACTCCATCTGGATGCAGGGCGAAGAACTGTTTGGATATTATGAGTGTGAAAAAGGCGTTGACTATGCGGCAAAGGTGCAGGCAGAGAGCGACGTGGTGAAAAAATGGGATGAATACATGAAGGATATCCTGATCATGGAGAAGGATCCTGTGACGGGAGCACAGCCTTTGCTTACACAGGTATTCAGTTTCAGATAGGGGAGGTTGTGGATATCTTATGGAGAAATATTACCTGGCCGTGGATATCGGTGCTTCCAGCGGACGACATATTCTGGGACATTTGGAGAACGGCAAAATCGAATTAGAAGAAATCTACCGTTTCGAAAACGGAATGGATCATAAGGACGGCAAGCTTCTGTGGAATGTGGAGCGGCTGTTCGGTGAGATTCTGAACGGCATGAAAAAATGCAAAGAACTGGGAAAGATCCCGGTGAGCATGGCTATTGACACCTGGGCTGTGGATTATGTTCTGTTAGACGAAAAGGATCAAATTCTGGGTGATACTTATGGTTATCGTGATCACCGCACGGATGGCATGGACGCGGAGGTGGCGAAGATCTTGCCGGAGACCGAACTGTATGGAAAAACAGGTATCCAGAAGCAGATTTTCAATACCGTTTATCAGCTGATGGCAGTAAAGCAGCAGACTCCGGAGCTTTTACAGCAGGCAAAGACACTTCTCATGCTGCCGGATTACTTCGGTTTCCGTCTGACGGGCAATAAATTGTCGGAGTATACCAACGGCTCAACGACACAGCTGGTAGATCCGCATACTTATCAGTGGGATAAGGAGCTGATCCGTAAGCTGGGTTACCCGGAGGATATTTTCCTGCCGCTGCAGATGCCCGGAACGAAAGTGGGCCAGCTGCTTCCGGAGATTCAGAAGGAAGTAGGATTCGATCTGGAAGTGGTACTGTGCGGAAGCCATGACACCGCATCGGCCGTAATGGCAGTTCCTCAGACAGAAGGAGACGGCATTTATATCAGCTCGGGAACCTGGTCTCTCATGGGAATCGAATCCCTGAAACCGGTCATTACAGAGGATGCCGCAGCGGCCAACTTTACCAACGAGGGCGGTTACGATCACCGGTTCCGTTTCCTGAAAAATATTATGGGACTGTGGATGATCCAGTCCGTAAGACACGAATATAACGATGCATACTCTTTTGCACAGCTGTGCGATATGGCGGAGGAAAGCAAGGAGTTCCCTTCCAGAGTGGATGTGAATGACCAGAGTTTTCTCTCTCCGGACAGCATGGTGGAAGCCATCAGACAGTACTGTCATAAGACAGGACAACCGGTACCGGAGTCCGTGGGAGAGCTGACTTCCGTAGTATACCGCAGTCTCGCACAGTCCTACGGAGAGACCGTAAGGGGTCTGGAGAAGATCGCCGGGAAGACCTATGACAGCATCCATATCATCGGGGGCGGTTCCAATGCAGCATATCTGAACCAGTTGACAGCGGATGCTACGGGCAAGACCGTATATGCGGGTCCTGGTGAGGCAACCGCTATCGGCAACCTATTGGCGCAGATGATCCATGCAGGAGATCTTGCAGATCTGAAAAGTGCCAGAAAATGTGTCCGGGAGTCTTTTGAAATTAAGACATTTGCTCCGGCAAAGTAATAAAAATGATGCCAGGGTCAAAAGGTCTAAGCCCACATGAGCTTGCTCATAAGTGGGTGAAAGACCTTAGGACCCGCCCCGATATGAGCATAAAAGTGGGAGGATAATCCCACGATATGCGAATAGAGGGGCGGATTGTGAGAGTACGTAGCACGGAACAATCCGTAGGCATCAAAGTCAGGGTCAAAAGGCCCCGGTCTTCGGCTGATACTTCATACTCGATACATTATATACGGTAATAAACGCCTTGGGGTCCAGTTCATTGATGAATTTCATTAATTTCTGGTACTCACTTTTGTCCACAATGGTGATGATCTCGTTGTGTTTTTCAAAATGATAGGCACCGGTGGCTTCATAGATCGTGGCACCGCTGTGCAGATCTCTTGTAATAAACTGGCGCAGTTCTTCCTCTTTCTTCGTAATAATGCAGACACGCCGCTTGATATTATTGTCAAAAATAAAATGATCCAGAATGATTCCGTTGAAATAGGTACCCAGGATACTCAGCACCACCGTTTTCTTATCATATACCAGTGCCGCGGACAGTGCCACACACATACCGGAGAGAGACATAGCCTTACCCAATTCCATATGGAGATATTTATTCATGATCTTCGCCACAATATCCAGTCCTCCGGAAGATGCATTCCGGTTGAACAGAATGCTGAGTCCCACGCTGACCACCAGAATATAGCAGAGCACGTCCAGCTCCTGACTGTCTGTCAGGGATCCGAAATTCGGAAACAGAATCTCGAAAAGTCCCAAAAATATCGGCAGCATCACAGAGGTATACACCGTTTTGACTCCGAACTCTCTGCCACAGGTAACAAATCCGATCAGTAACAATACCACGTTCAGAATCATGGTAATGGCAGACAACGGAAGCGGAATAAAGTTAGCCAATACGATTCCCAGACCGGAGATGCTGCTGACCGACGCATGACTCGGCACCAGGAAAAAGTAGACTGCTGCCGCGATGATGGCTACCGCCACAGTCAGGATCCCTGTCTCTTTCAGAATTCCTGCATAATTTATTTTTTTCTTCATGATAATATTTTCTCCAGTGATATATTTTAATTTGTTTCTATACCTTTCTCATCTTATCACACCTCATCTTTTTTGCAAATGAAAAGCATCACTTCCGCATATGCCCGAATGGCCTCTTCTGCATTACAGCTTAAAGTACTATTACAGCGGCTTCAAGTCCCTCTATTTTTCCATCAAAGGGTTTCTCTCTAAGTAAATCATATTTTTGTGCATACTCATGAAACACTCTTGCGCTGCTGTTGCAGTTGAAGATCAACGCAAGTGTCTCTTCGTCATTTTTTCTGGTCAGGACGATCGTCTCTTCCCCGTCCCTTGCAGCTATTTCCAACGGTTCACCCTCTACGATACATGCATGGTTTTTTCGCACCTTCAGCAGCTGCTTGTACCATTCAAACATCTCTTTATCCTGGTATTCTTCATCCCAGTACATGCCACGTCTGCAATCCGGATCATTTGCTCCGGGCATCGCAAATTCATCTCCGTAATAAATCATGGGCATTCCCGGTAATAACAATTGAAAAGCTGCTGCCAAATGCTGCTTTTTCTTATTATCATTACATAGATGTAAAAATCTTGCTGTATCATGGCTGTCGATCAGATTCCACATTAGGGGATAGCATTTTTTGTTTAAGCGCCCCTCTAAATATCCAAGATTCTGTATAAACTGGCTGACATTGATTTTTTCATCTGCAAGCAGATCTATGAGATTCAGGTAAAATGGATAATTCATGACCGTATCCCATTCATCTCCCTCAAGAAAATCTCCTGCATAATGCCAGATTTCCCCAATGATCAGCAGATCCTTTTTTACTGCCTTAACAGCCTTTCTAAATCGCTTCCAGAAGAAATGGCTGATTTCGTCACCTACATCCATTCTCCATCCATCGATATCGCATTCCTTAATCCAATAACATGCAACATCTGTAACGAATTTTTCAACCTCCGGATTTTTCAGATTTAACTTTGGCATTCCATCATAATAACCAAAACATTTGAAGTTAGGAGCTTCTCCTTTTTCACCCTTCAGCGGAAATCTCTCGATAAAATACCAGTCCAGATATCTGGATTTTTCTTCTTTTTCCATGATATCCTTAAATGCAAAAAAATCTCTTCCTGTATGGTTGAATACCGCATCCATCACTACTTTCATTCCACACTCATGCGCTTTTTGCACCAGCTCCTTAAGATCCTCTGTTGTTCCGAAGGAAGGATCGATCTGATAATAATCAGTGGTATCATATTTATGGCAGGAATCCGATTTAAAAATAGGTGTTAAATACACAACATCTATTCCCAGCTTCTGAATATAATCCAAATGATCAATAATTCCTCTGAGATCGCCATGCAGATTATCTTTAGACGTGATGGGTGCTTTATACCACAGCTCCTTGTCTATTGGCTGTGACGCTGCAAAGCGAGATGGAAAAATCTGATACACAACCTTGTTTGCTGCCCACTCCGGCACCTCAAACATTTCTTCCTCACGAAGGTTTTGCGGACAATCGAACATTCTGTCCCTGTTTGTAATGCATTCCCGGCTAAACTCATAGTTGCCGTAATATACCTTTTCTCCCTGAATATCCGTAAATTCAAAATAATAGCGGAGGCATATCAAATGCATCTGAAGCTGTGCTTCATAATAGTCATGAAACTGTGATGTGGCAACCTTCTTCATCGGTATGGTCTTTCGCGTATCCTTCCATTCCAATGGTATGTACTTGTCCTCATAATGAAGAATGATCTCTTTTATATCATCTCTTTTTACCTGCACACGTATCACGAATAAATCCTTATCGATTGCATAGCAGAATCTTTTATCCATATCATGAAGAATTGCCGAATATTCCATAATTTTTTCCTTCCTACAAAAAATGCGACAACAGGTTATTTCTAACCTTTGTCGCAAATGTAATGTTCCCAGCGGGAATCGAACCCACAACTAGTGCTTAGGAGTTCAAGTCCATACTGGAAACCTATATTATTTTAAGTTAATACAAGTCAAGTAAAGCATTGATTTTTCTACCTTTCCTGTAAATCCATGTCAAAATAAGAAAACTGAAAATCATCCGAGTTAAGCACCTCTCGCTGACAAATGAGTGACACTGTCATCCTGAGGGTTCAACCATTCCGTTCCTGCGAATTCATATTTATGGCTACCATTCTCACTCTGTATGCGGTAATGATAACACTGTTTTCTTATTAGATTACTTACATTATAACGTGTGTGGGGTCGGATGTCGATGATTTTTTTGACCATCGATTAACTGCTTATTTGTGTCACCACTGGTGTCACAAAATTGGCTTATTATAATTTCATTATTATATTGCCATAAATGCATCAATTTTAGCTAATATCTCTTCATTGTTTTGATACCCAAAATCCGTTGCATTTATTCGCATCACTTCTCCGGGTATTTCTATTCTTTTCATATAATCGGAACACTTTTTAAAATCTTCGAATTTATCTATTGTTGTGCTTAAATGAACCGGATGCCTGTTTTCATTTGTCATTCTATTCAAATATCTCTCATGCAGCACTTCCACAGCTCCAAAAAGAGCAATTGTAAGTACATCATAACCATTATCTTCCGCTATTTTATGTAACCTTTCCAGTTCCGATTTATGAAAATTTGATTCTAAAATTAAGTCTTTTTCCAATGATGCAAACTCAGAAAATATATAAAACATTAATTCCATGGAAGCAAATGACAGCTTTTTATTTTCCTCTCTATTGGAAAAACCTATGGTATCTCCCAAAACTTCTTTAATAGAATCCTTAAAAAACATATTCGTATGATATCTTTTTGAAAGAATGTTAGCAAAAGTAGATTTTCCTGTCGCAATATCTCCTGTAATCAGCAATAATTTTTTCATTGTATTTTCTCCTTTGATTCCCTACTTAAAATAATATTTATAGTCTTACCACTTTATCTGCCATTGCAATCGTAGATGGCCGATGGGCAATTATAATCGTGGTACGGTTCCTGCACATTCTATTTATTGCTTCGTTGACTAGTCTCTCCGATTCATTGTCCAGTGCGGAAGTTGCCTCATCCAGCAGGAGAATCGGTGCGTTTTTCAGCACTGCCCTGGCAATGGCGATCCGCTGGCGTTCCCCACCAGATAAGGTGTTTCCACGCTCCCCGGGAATGGTATCATACCCTTTTGGCAGACGCATGATAAACTCATGTGCGTTGGCAATCTTTGCAGCATTCACAATATCTTCTCTGGCGACTTTCTGCGTCTTTTTCCCTCTTCCATATGCGATATTTTCTGCAATACTGACCTCATATAAATATGGCTCCTGCGGAACATAAGCGATCAGATCACGCATTTCTTCTATTGTACTGTTTCTTCCATTCTTTCCACAAATATTTATCGTTCCTTTTTGCAACGGATAAAATCCCAACAACAATTTTGCCAGAGTGCTTTTCCCGCTTCCGGATTCTCCTACGATTGCCACACACTGCCCTTTGGCTATCTGCATATGAAAATCCGAAAGCACTTCCTTCCCTTCCGTATATCCAAAGGAGACATTGTTTACATCCACCTCTGTTTCCGCTGCCACTTCCTCATAATTACTTTGCGTAATATAATGACCGGGTTCTTCTTCCAGTTGCAGAAAATCGTACAGATTTTCCACATTTGCCAGACAGTTCATCAGCTCCGGAAAATATCTTCCTATATCCATAAATGCATAATGAAACGGTCCGTACAATGTATAGATGGCAGATAACATCCCCAGCGTGATTTTGTTCCGGGACACAAACCAGACTCCCAATCCCAGAAATGCCAGTGTTCCCAGCAGATCAAATAGATTATTCAAACCGGATAACGCCGCACTGATTCGATTTACTTTCTTTTGCGTCGTAAAATATTGTTGATTTTCCTTTCCAAAGCTTTGCAGCAATTTCTCACCGACCGCATAAGTTTTGACCAGCTCCACCCCTGATAGAATATTGGTCATCGCTTCCATCATACCCACATTATTCTGTGCCAGTTCTTTTCCTGCCTGTTTCATAGGATGTGCAAAATAATGATTTACCAGAAAGGTTGCCACACTTATCAATAACAGACACAATATCAACTGTGGACTGTAATACATCATGGGAAGCAGATAAACTACCGCTCCGATTATCGCTGCCAGCAGTCTGCGCAGACGGGAAGAATAAATATCGCTGGCGCGTTCCGTATCGTAGATTAGTTTCGAAATAAAATCGCCGCTGTGATGTTGCTCATAATAGGAATACGGCAGGCGCATTGCCTTTGCAAACACTCTTTTCTCCAATTTGGCAGTGCCTATTCTTCCTTCTATGTTGTAATGCATAATGCCCATTCTCCATAAGCACCAGCCGGACACAAATGCCAGAAATTGTATCAGGATCCTGATTAGTAAGCCGTCCGGATTTCTGCTTTGTGCTGCAGAAACAACGCTTTCCACAATCCATGCGTTGGCAATTTTGGAAAATGCAGTTCCCATAGACGATATCAAAATGCAAAACAAATAAATCGGAAGTCTGTCTTCCATTAGCCCCAGAAACCAACGTAGTAAGTGCTTTTTCTCTTTATCTTTCATCTACCCCCACCTCCTTTCCATAGAGTCCGGCATAGATTCCGTTCCGAGCGAGAAGCTCCCTGTGTGTCCCCGATTCCGCAATCGCACCGTTTTCTACCACATAAATACAATCTGCATTTTGAATCGTGGATAACCTGTGTGCTATAACGATTACCGTTTTATCCCTTGCAACTCTTGTTATAGCCTTTTGAATTTCCGCTTCTGTCTCTGTGTCTATCGCCGAAGTAGGTTCATCCAGCAGGAGAATTGGTGCATTTTTCAGGAATGCTCTGGCTATGGAGATCCGTTGTCTCTGCCCTCCAGACAATTTTACTCCCAGTTCCCCTACCTGCGTATCATATCCCTGCGGAAGACTCATAATAAAATCATGAATATCTGCTGCTCTGCAGGCTTCCTCAATTTCTTCTCTCGCAGCTCCTTCCTTTCCGCACGCCACATTCTCTGCAACACTCTGCGGTAAAAGAAACACATTCTGGGATACCACGGAAAAGCAGTCTCTCCATTCCCGCAGCGACCATTGCTCCACGTCTTTTCCAAAAAGCTGATAGGAACCGCTTTCTTTGCGATACAGACCATACAGTAACCTGGCAATGGTACTTTTTCCTTCTCCTGAACCACCTGCAAAAGCCACCATTTGCCCTTTTTTTATCTGAAAAGAGATACCTTTCAGTACTTCTCTTTCAGCGGAATAAGAAAAATGTACATCCTTCCATAGGATTGCATCCTTACACTCTGCACCAAGCAACTCCACTTCATCTCCCGTGTATTTTCCTTTTAAAGATTCTTCCTCCGTTTCCGCCTGATACAGAGTCTCCAGTCTGTCCATAGCAACCTTGGAGGCACGGATATCATTCATGCAAAACATCACATTACCCAGCGGTCTATTTACTCTGCTCAATAAAATCGTGAAAGCCAGCAGTTCTCCCACACTGATGCGATTCGAAATCACCTCAAAAAGGGCAAAAAAATAACAGACCACTACAGGAATCGTGGTAATCACTCCCTTTAACAACCAACCCATGGAACTGATTCTTGTACTCTTGCAACCGTGATCTGCTATTTTATCTATCGCCGCATTGATGCGCGCACACATCACATGATATAGATTATAACTTTTTCCAATGGCGATTCCCTGAATGGCATCATAAGCGATCTGGGTTCTATCATCCATTGTAGTTCGGAACTTCCGCAGAATCACCGCCAGCTTTTTGGACAATCTGTCTGCCACCAGCAGCATCACCGGATAGCTTGCAAATAATATCACGATCAGCCTTACGTCCATCTGTATAAAATAAGCAGTTATTGTCCCCACTGTCACAATATCTACCAGTAAATCGGGAAGAATGTCTGAGAAAAAATTTCCTGCTTCTCCTATATCTGAAGAAAATCGTGTCAGAATACTGCCGGAACCTTTTTCATCAAAATATGAATATGGCAGATGCAGCAGGTGCTCCGCTAATCGTCCCCTCACTTCTCGCTGTACCAAAGAACTATAATACTTTCGGCTAAGATCTGCAAAGTACGCTGCAACCGTGCCGACTATGATCATCCCTGACATCTGTATTAAAATATTTTGCAGAACTACCGGCTTTCCCGTCAGCATACTGTCCGTCACCTGTGCAATATAATCATTTCCCCGAACAACGATCTCATTCAGGGAAATAGACATAACAACATAGATGCAGAGAATCCATACATATCGTATTCCGATGTCATAAAATAACTTCTTTTTCTTTATTACCATTGCAGTTTTCCTGTCGTCCTTATTTTTTCTTCTTTGTGTTCTTTATCTGCCCTGATTTCTCCAATATTCCAACATTCTGTATATTGTCCGATCACCTGCATCGCCTCCTGGCATTTGTCTGCCGGTACGACTACCACCATACCGATTCCCATATGAAACCGATGAGGAAATACATCGGCACCAATCATATCCTGTTCATAAAGGAAACGAAATAATGGTAAAACAGGAATCTTTGTCATATCCACACATGCATACAGTCCATCCGGCAGTTCTCTCCATCCTTTATTCCGAAACAAACTGTTATGCACACGGAATGCTCCATGCAGATATCCGCATTCCTGTAACGACATAATCTCCCTGGTATATGCCACATTGGCTTTCATCATTTCTTCCAGCAGAAAATGTTCTTCATCTATCTTGGCATGCAACAGATCCGGTCGCCTGTCCAGCATTACTTTGATAATAGGATAATGCGTCCCGTCGATTCCCTGCGTCCGCATACCGATCAGGGCGTCTCCTTCCTTTATTTTCTCATAATTCAACAATTTATCTCTGTCCTGTACTCCAACTACAGTTGCATTTATATTGTATTCCTGACTGGAAAAATTAACGGGCTGTGCAGCGATTTCCATCCCCGTAAAAAGCATATCATTCTGTTTACAAACCTCCTGAAAAGTCTGTGCCATCATATACAACTGCTCGTAATCATAGTTGCCACATAAAACGAATGCTTTTAACACACTGGGTCTAATACCATGCTGTAATGTAAAATTGATCGCACTTGCCGCAACATCCGCACATATTTCTTTGTTATAATGGTATTCTTTTGCCATTTTTTCCTTAGACCCGGGGATGCAGGTAACACAGGAATACACCGGATCTTTCATCTGTGAGGTATCCATTTGGAACAGGCAGGCATCCGCATACCAGGAGGACACGATTCTCTTATCATCTGAAACAAGTTTCTGCACATCATTCTTTAATTCATACAGTTTTCTGGTATCCAGTCCTGTATCCATATAAGTAATCTGACGCTTCGCCCAGGCTTCCTCATTCAACAATCCATCCACTGTCATATTCAATATTTTTGCAATATCATACAACATCTCTACCGTAGGCAGACTGATTCCCGCTTCCCACTTGGAGACCGCCTGATAGGAAATATTCAGAAGCGCTGCAAGGTCTTTTTGCGTCATTCCATGCTCTTTTCTATAATAAGCAATCCGTTTTCCAACTCCTTTTTTATCCAGCATTCTATTATCCTCCTCCCTGTGATTTTCTACTTCTTCAGTATACTATAACTGTATATGTGCAACAATAACCACTTGGTGGAGTTGGAGGTTTAGGATTCAACCGCAAGTTGAATGAAATTTTGCATAAAAAAGCAGCAATGATTTTTACTAACCATTACTGCTTAACTAACGTTCCCTGCGGGAATCGAACCCACAATTGAGTCTTAGGAACTCAAGTCCCTACAGAAAATCTATGTTTTTCTTGGTCAACATAAGTCAACCAACAACTTGATTTTACTGACTTTCCTGTAAATCCATGTCAAAATAAGAAAACTGAAAATCATCCGAGTTAAGCACCTCTCGCTGACAAATGAGTGACACTGTCACCCTGAGGGTTCAACCATTCCGTTCCTGCGAATTCATATTTATGGCTACCATTCTCACTCTGTATGCGATAATGATAACACTGTTTTCTTATTAGATTACTTACATTATAACGTGTGTGGGGTCGGATGTCGATTGTTTTTTGACTATAATTTACTCCGAGCTTCCTCGATTGAAAAAGGTGGAAGCTACTACTCCCACCTTTATACTTATCCCATCAATCTACTACTGAAATTTTATTTTCTACTCATATAAAATATATCAATGGCTTTACTTACAAACTCTGCTGTGCCTACTCCTCCAACATCATCGATATTTTCCGTAAGTTCTCCTCCACCGGCATACATTCTTCCAAGGCCGCATAAAATCTTATCAGAACATGTATAAAAATGATCCGTAATGTAATCCTGAAGTTTTCTTACATGCACCTGCACCTGTTCATCTGCTGGATCCATTTCTTTCATCTGTCCGAATTCAACAAATAATTGCATAAACTCATTTGCAACGGTAGCTTCATCATCTTTTGTCCAGTTCTTTGTTTTCTCTTCAAACTCCTTGTACTCAGAGGTTTGTCCCCATTGTTCTTTTGCTCGTTTAAAATACTCATCAATCTTTCTTGTATCAAATACTTTAAAATCCATATATTTCACTCCTATTCCTTTTATTCCTCGAGCGAAACTAATAAGATTTTCAAGATGCTCCTTTTTCATAGTAAGCAATTCAATCTGCTGATCTAATGCTTTGTTCCTGTCAAAGTTAGGAGCATCGATTATCTTTTTAATCTCCTTAAGCGGAAATTCCAATTCTTTAAACAGTAGAATTTGTTGCAGCCTTTCCAAGGATGTATCGTCATACAACCTATAACCAGACTCTGTATATTCAATAGGTTTTAAGAGTCCAATGGTGTCATAATACTGCAGAGTGCGTATACTCACTCCAGTTAATTTACTTACCTCATTCACCGCCATCATTGTTATTTCCTCCTCTCGATAAGCATATTGTAAACTATTACGCAACGTATGAGTCAACAGTTTTTGAAGAAATCAAGTTTTACTATCTTTGCATCCTTTTGTTTACGTATGTTCTGAATAGACTTTTTTCAATGAATCAAAATATTTATAAACGGAACACTGATTTTAATCCCGCTGATAAAATGGGCTTAAATGATGCTATTGATCTGATCCTTGACTGGCGCGTACTAGGCTGTGGAAAACTTGAACCCTGGAAAAAACGATTCAACACAAAACAGGATGCATTTAATATGGAAGGGTGTCGATATAAACTGCGTGTGGTGCGGTATCATGAGCAGGGTTACCGGGTGTTATGTGAAATGATGAACCGCAGATAGAATGCTGATAACTGGATTATTTATAAAAATGCATAGATAAAAAAGTTAAATGCGAAATCTCTGTACCGATTGTTATTTTGTATACGCAATCTCATCTGTTATGTTATAATTCAATATAATACTTCATGTCTAAAAGAAAGGAGTTTACGAATGAAGAACTGGAAATTAGGTACTAAAATCACACTAGGCATTACCATCATCGTAATCATTTGCATGAGCCTGCTTTACCTTACTGCAAATAAGACAATGACTAGCATGATGCAGGAATCTGAGCTTAATGTTATGAAAAATACCCTGAATGCCCAAGCAAGTCTGCTCAACGAATACGTCGCACGTCAGGAATCCATCCTCACTGCTTACAGTAAAACACCTTGTGTCCGCGACTTTTTAAAGGATGTCAATAATTCTGAGCAGCAGGCAATCGTGCAGAGCTATACAGAGGACTATTATAGCAGTCTTAACAACTGGGAAGGTATTTATATCGGTGAATGGAATACGCACATTGTTGCTCATTCCAATTCAAAGGTAATCGGAATGACTACCCGTGAAGGTGATAGTTTAAAAGCCCTGCAGGATGCCATGACACAAAGAAACGGTCTGTATGATGCCGGTATTATTGTCTCCCCTTCCTCCGGTGAACTTATTTTATCCATGTACTGCCCTGTATTTGATACAGATGGAAAAACAATCCTTGGATATGTAGGCGGTGGACCATTTGTAGAAGAGCTTGAAAAACAGTTATATGATTTAAAAAGCGAAAATGACACCCTCCGCTACTATATGGTCAATACCGAAACTAATATGTACATCTTTGCAGACGACAGCAGTTTGATTGCCACCGATATTCAGGATGATATGCTGTTAAACATTATTGATAAAATTAAATCCGGCGAAACCAGTGGTGATCTTAACTACAAAGAAGGTTCCGATTCTTTTGTGGCAAGCTATCAGTCTATCGCAGAACATGGCTGGGCAATGATTTCTTATGACAGTGAAGAGAACATTTATGAGAACGTCCACAAAAATATGCGCATCTTAGGTCTGATATGTATCATCTTCGTTTTAATCATCAGTGTACTGGCATTTATCACAATTGCAATCAGTGTCAGACCTCTGTTATATGTCGAAGATGCAATTATCCAGCTTAGCAATTTAAAACTTGAAAAGAGCAAACGTCTTACGCCTTGGATTAATACCAAGAGTGAAATTGGAAAAATTGCAACTGCAATGAATTCTTTATATGATGCACTCAGTGGCATCATTGCCACTTTATCTGACTGTTCAACATCACTTAGCAGCTCTGCGACCGCAATGCAACGTTCTTCAGAAACACTTCTTAGTTGTGTGGCAGACAACTCAAAATCCACGCAGACATTTGCAGAACATTCAGAAGATATTAACGCTACTGTAAACGATGTAGGACAGCAGATTTCCGAAATGACAACGGTTGTTTCTGATATCCAAGAACGTATCCGTCAGGGTAATGTCCACAGCAGCGAGTTACTTCAAAAAGTGGAAAAAATGCAGACCTTAGCTAATAATTCCATGGTAAATACAAATACCCAGATTGCAAAAAATCAAAAAGCTATCGAAAATGCAATGGAAGAATTACAATCATTAATGCGAATTGATGAAATGGCATCTCAAATTTTAGACATTACAAGCCAGACAAACCTTCTGTCCTTAAATGCTTCTATTGAAGCTGCAAGAGTTGGAGAGGCTGGAAAAGGATTTGCTGTAGTTGCAGGCGAAATCGGTAACCTCGCATCTAATTCATCCAAAACAGCCACAGATATTCAGGCTATCTGTAATGAAACTAAAAACAATATATCACATGTCAAAACTTGTTTCGATCAGATTATTTTCTTCCTGCAAAATGACGTCCAGACACAGTTTACAGAATTGGTTCAGGAAACCCAGGATTACTACCAATCCATTCAGGAAATTCAGGTTATTATATCCGAAATTACAGAAGAGTCTGAAACCTTTGTCAACACAGTACAAAATATTCAAAACCAGATCCATGCTATTTCAGATGTTCCTGATTCCGACCATATCAGCAGTCAGGATATCTTAGAAAAGGCAAGACAAACAGAAGAAACGACACAGGAAATGTCCGTTATCGTAAATCATAACAAAGAAAATGCGTTGGAAATTAATAATATTGTAGAACGCTTTTCCTGAAAAAATAATTAATATCATATGCCAAAATAGATGTACATCCACCTGTTCAAGTGATCGTACATCTGAGCCTGCAAAACGGAGTACTACCTAATTTTAGGTAGTCTGTTTTGCAGGCTCTTTTAACTCGTGAGCTCCCGCCTCCTTTGCCGCCTCCACGACCTCTTCTCTCGTGTTTTCTTTGCATTAAATAACCATTAACAGCCGATAGCCAAAAATCTGCAGGCTACTATTATTATCCATACACTCTTTTCAAAGATATCAGTGGACAGATTCATATATTATCTCTTTCTGTAAAGCATCATTGCTTCATAAGGTTTTAAGGAAATCTTTGACTCTTCTATTTTTTGTTCAGAATAGTTGCCCAGCAATGTTTGGGCGGTAGAATTTAGTCCTGCACAGTAGATATTTACTCTTTCATATATCACTCTGCATGTACGGTCACATCACTTTCCTTTTGTTTCGACATAAACCAATAAAATACAGCACAAAATGCCAATGCAAATACAACACCAAAAACATTCTGAATCACTCTAAGACTAACTGCTCCTTTTAATCCATAA
>ENA-OWOF01000068-OWOF01000068.1-gut-metagenome-genome-assembly--contig:-NODE-68-length-48655-cov-17.592388_pt1 | contig 48655 bp, 52 predicted proteins | sample MGYA00248255_ERZ651790 | MGnify/ENA primary metagenome ERZ651790 (study PRJEB26908, sample SAMEA4031711) | gut metagenome | biome: gut; feature: normal infant; material: stool | place: China | collected 2015...
CCACCCGCATAGCAGGTGGTTTATTGTTTCGCACATCTCCATTTCTCCGTTTGGAGAAACTCCGATGCACTCAACAGTCTAAAGCCCATAATGAAAGTCCGTCGATGCATTAACGCTCCGACGGACTTTTTTTGACTGTTATGCTTTTTAAGGAATTTATATGAACAGAACCGGCACATTCTCTACATTATTTTCTTCTCGTCAGTAAGGCAACAGTCTCCACATTTGACTGTAGGGTAATTTAGATACATTTTCCAAAGTCATTATCGTACTTTGGAAGTAAAAACTATTTCACTCACCGCTGACAAAGCTGCAAAAATGAGTATGCCACACTCTTTTCTCCCTACATAGAAAATAACTGCATATTTTATGTAACAAAGAAGCCTTTGAAACATACAACCTCAAAGACTTCTTTAATAAATCTTAAACCATTCCGGATTTTAATAAATACTTCAAGGAACTCGGTATTACGCTTTTCCTTACTATATCTTCATTATCTGAGAAAAATTGACTACTAACTTTTTTAATTACGTCATCAATGCACTCCACTATTGCACAAGATTGCAACTGACTCTTTCCTGCTTCATACTCGCACTTAATGTACCTATTTCTGTCCACTCCATTAATAAGAGTTAAATCAAAAAGTAAATTGGCTTTCTGCACTTGTATTTCATTCCCTATTTCCTCAAAAGAGTTCAACGGATTCTCATACGATGTCGCAATAATAAGGAAATCATACGGTTCATTATTCAGTTTTAAAATTTCAAAATTATTCTTCATAACGAACCTCCTTTACCAGTCACTACTTATTTATATTCACATATGAAGTTTCAATTAAATTAATTACAGTGTTGATGATTTCATCCGCTTCATGTTTGTCTTCTATTAATTTTGTTCCTATTAATATCTGTTCGGCATGAAAACGTACATGTCTATTACTTTTTAAATATGCAAACAATTTTTCCAATTCATTTTGATAAGTAACATCGTTAATCTTTTTAGCAACAGAAGGGCATAAACTTGTATTATTAAATATCTTATAAAAAGTATGACCAACGGTAACACCCTTTAAACCAAACAAGTATTTGATATATCCCTCCAACGCTCTAAGCGCAGGAAAAGTATAACACGAATAGTCCTCTAACTCAATATTAACTTTCCGTAATGATATTGAAGGAGACAGTAATTTCAAAATCATTTCATCTATATTTCCGTATGCCCTGGGCATAAGTACTTCCATATCATTTCGCACTTCACTTGTCTTTACACTCACATTATGGAATGTGTTAATACTATCCACAATATCATCTACAGATATATCATTGCAATAAGACAAAAATGAAATTGCCTCACCATATAAATATGCTGGTTTTCCTTGTAAGGTTAACGTTCCAGTTTTATAGATATTTACTGTTAATTTATCTCCGATTTTACTTGTAAAAACATAAGAATCATGGGCAGGAACAGTTTCCACACTAGTCTCTTCCGTAGCTACACCTTCTAATGACTTCAAATAGTCAACAATTTTTTCAGACCACTCTTTTGGCAATTTCTTGATGGAATAGGTTTTTCCTTGAGCATCCCCAGAAAATGTACATTTTTCTTCAATCAACGCTTTCACCACAGAAGAAATTTCAGGATTATTCCCTGTAGGCGTAATTGTTGTGGAACCGTTGCTATTAAAATACAAATTTAACATTGCTGTATTTCCATCAGCGGTCAATACACAGCGTTGTGCTGTTCCTACTGTTGTAAGTTCACTTGCAGTAAAATTATCCCATTGTGTAGCACCTACTTCTCTAATCAAATCTACAATTTCATCTCTATTTACATAAACCCCTTTATTCTTAGCCAAGTGTTTATCCTCCGTAATCACACTAGTGTCTTCTGCAATTTCTATTCCAAGTGCATTTTTAGCTAATCTATCTGCAAGATCATTATATTTATCTCCTGAGTGCCCCTTTACCTTGACAAACTTTATACATACTTTAGAACTGGCTTTTTTGCAAAAATCTGCATACGCCATTGTTCCTGCTTTTTTTGCTTTCCACTCTCCAGTACACCATCTTGCAATTCCCTCATAATCATGGTATATGGTAACCCCTGGGATGTCATGATCCAAGCAATACTGAATTGCTGCTTCGGCTCCCTTGATTTCTCCAGCAACATTATTCATCTCTGACAAATCTGATTCAGAAAATTTTTCAGAAAAATGCACTTCTTGCCCATCAATAAAAAGTACCATCCCATAGGAAAAGGAATTGGTCAATATGTCATAACTTCCATCAACATATGCAATAGCTGGGGTCATTTCTGGACATTTGGATTTAACTTCTGTTTCCGTATTTTTTAGAAATACCATAGCTTCTTCCTGTGTAGAAAATCCCCTATATATCGCTCCAGAAAATCCACTAATCTGGCTTTGACACTCTGCCCATGTTTCATATATTCCAGGCTTTTTTCCAACTTTTACCGCATAAAACTTCTTCGCCATTTGCATCTCCTTGTTTGGAATTCTGTAATATATCATATATTTATAGGTATGTCAATTACTTTTATGATTTTCATTATTTTCATTTTATGATTTTATAGCATTCCGCTATTATCATTCAACGAATATATATGCCCTTTTGACTTCAACCATTCAATTTCGCTTTTCAAATTGTCTAATTTCTGATTATAACATTCTTTATCATACTCAGAAATTAGTCTTTCTATTTCCTCTAAAATCCCATCAGCCTTTTGTGAATTACTTCCATAAACACTACAAAGCATATCATGTTCAGCTAATTTACAGCATATATTGTCGTACATTTTTTTCTCTTCTTGCTCAACAGTTTTTAATTGAATTTCCTTTTGTGTTAAGAGATTATTATATTGTTCATTAATTCCATTAGAAAATCTTTTATAATCTTGTATATTTATATCAGACATTTTATGCGTCCTCCTTTTATCACTTTCTCATTAGTAGCTAGTACTCTATAAGTTTTGTTTTCATCTGTCTCTAAGAATTCGACATGCATCTTCATTCAGCAGTATGAATCCACTCTCTTCCATACCATCTGTTCATCTATCAAAATAGGAAATTATCGCTTCGCTACCTCTTTCTTTTTCCAACGTCTTCAAGTTTCTTTCTGCAGTTCTCATATAAATAATACTCTTTCCTTTAATTTCAATTTTATTATAGCCATCTTTAGCATAAAAGTACAGATCATTCATAATTCTCCTTTACCTCCACCACTCGCCTATAGAAATCTGCAATCTCCTCAATCTTATTCGTCCTGTTCTTTATTGGCAGTGATTCCCATATAATATGCTTATAGGGTGCTTTCGATTTCTCTCCAACTCTGGAATCAATAATAGATACAATACCTTTATCGTTCTCGCTCCGGATCAGTCTGCCGATTCCCTGCTTCAGCTTTATGATCATTTCTGGAACAGATACTTCCATTAAACCATTGTTGCATTGCTGATACTTATAATCTATAATCGGCTCTCTCACCGGGAATGGTAATCTAAAAATAATCACATGGGATAGCGATAAGCCTTCAATGTTAATTCCCTCCCAGTAGCTTCCAGTCCCTAATAGAACAGAATTTGTATCCTTTCTAAATTTTTCCAGGGTTTCTGACTGTTTTGAATTTCCCTGCTGCATCAGTATCTTGAATGGTAATTTTTCTTCCTTCAATTTATCATATACCGCATTCATATCCGTTTTAGCCGTAAATAGGATTAAGGCTTTTCCATTGCTGATCTGAAGCAGTCTTATTATCTCCTTCACACCTTCCTCAATAAATTTATCTCTTTCGTTTGTCGGATGCGGCATATGTTCCGTATAATAAATCATTGCGTGTTCATCGTAGTTAAACGGAGATATTTTAGGTTCGCATATCATTCCACGTTTTGCCGGGAAGCCTGTATTCTTCATGAAATACGCATAGCTTTTTATGTAGTTTTCACTTTTACCGCTTGTGATAGTTGCTGAAGTCAGAACTACAGACAATTCTGACTCCTCAAACATAATTTTATCTATGATCCTGTCTACTTCTTTAGGACAGCTATATAGACGGATCCACTTTACTCCCCGTAGTCCCCTGTCTCTCTCCATCCAGAAAATATCATTACTACTATTTTCTTTATTCAGTGATTCAAAAAATTGAACATAATCTTCCAATTGTTCCAGTTCTTCGTCATAGTTTTTTCGGTGACGATCACCCGTAAAATCACCGAATGCCATAGAAGCCTTAAAACTAATATCTTCCAACAGTCTTGTAAGTTTTTTGCACTCCGCTCCAATCATCTTCACATAATATCTGTCAACATCTTGTCCCCTTTTTTCCGCTTCTTTATCCTGCTCATCCATTTGTTTTAATAGGGACTTGAAAACATTATTTGCTAAACTCTCTGCATTTTCCAGTTCTTTGTTAAATTCATTATCATAAGCATTTACTGCCTTTCCAGCAGCAAGCATTGCATCTTTCAGTTTGCTGAGTGTAATATAAGAAGTCACGGAAGACCGAACCTTACTTTCCAGATTATGAGCCTCGTCTACTACAATAATACCAATATCTTCACTCATAAGCTGTCTTCTGAGACTTGCCCTTTTATGCATGTTGACTGCCAGCAGATCCTGATTACATACAATAATCCCATGAGTGTACATCATTTTCTGCCGCAGATCATAATAATGGCAGGAATCTCGATAACTGCATTTGTCTCTGCAAAACTGAGCTTTATATTCCTTTACATTAATCCGGTTCCATATTGCATCTGGGATAGCAATATTCCAATCGGACTTCTCTTTGCCGAATTTCCGAACCGTATTATAAATTATTTGATGTTCTTCTTTTTCTTCAAGAAATTCTCTTGTAAAACATTCCTCCAGCCGATTCTTGCACAGAAAATGGTTCTGCCCTTTTGCTATGAGAACTTCCACATCATAATTCAACATATCCATAATTTTATCTATGTCGCCTATCAGCTGTTCTTGCAATGCAATCGTAGATGTAGCAATTACGACCGGTCTGCGGTATGTTTTGATGTAATATAAAATTGGTACAATATATGCGAAAGATTTTCCAATGCCGACTCCAGCTTCCACAAGCACATGTTTTTTGTCCCGCAATCCTTCTACTATTTCACAGGACATTTCCCATTGTCCTTCTCTTTCTTCAAAGCCAGCATCGGTGGCTTTATCCATAAAAAAGGAAAATACGTCTTCTCCTATTTTTAGAAATTTCTTTTTTCTCTCAGCTTGTCCAGTTTGCAATCTTTCATACTCATCCCAGAAAAACATATCAGCACCTGCCTTTTACACACTTTATGTTATTCGACATATTGTCTATATATTCCCATATAAAAATTGTACCATAATATCACTCCTTCCCCAAGTCCCTATTTTCTCCGCTCATGCATTTTTATCGTTCACATTCTCAGCATTTTCTGCCCTTGCTCTTCATCCTCTCCGGTGCTTCCTTCCTCCATTTTCTCGCCCTCCAGCGCCTCTATTTCCCCTGTATTTTGCTTCTGCCCTTCAGTTATATCCATACCACTCTGACAGTTCCTCAATAAGGCTGCTACACGCCTCAATATCCGCCTCATAACCGGTGCAGTGTTCTGTAATCATATCCTTCCGGTATCTTTCAATTTCGCCTATTGCTTCCTTTATGCGTTCACCGGAAATTCCATTTTTTCCAATCCATTGTTCTTTTCTCCTTCCTGTGTGCATTTGCAGCAACAATAAAACGCCCGATCCGCATCGGGCATTTTATTCTTACCGCAACCGGCAGGAATAACGTTTCTTATTCACTTGCTGCCATTCCCGCCGTAATCTCAGTCGTATCGGATCTCCTGTTCTACTACGATACCTGATTTAAACTGTATCATCAGTTTCTCCTCAGAGATTATTTTTACCGTAGAAATCAGTCTCCTTACGAGATCATTATCGAATTCCGGTATCCGGCAGGTAGTCGTTCTTAAAAAGTCATCAATTTCATACATTCTTTGATTGCATTCCCTTAATGTCTCCTCCCTTTTTCTGGTTTCTGTTTGATTTTTCTTAATCGACTGAATCTCCTCTGCAATTGCATGGTATCTGGCATCAAATTCCTGTGTATATTCTCCCGCCTTTGCATTTTCCATGATCAGGGCAAGCATTTCTTCCTGCTTATTTTTCAGAAGTGTGTCATAGTCTTCTTCCTCCCGCAGTGCTTCCTTCGTATTTATCACACTTATGACATTCTGCCGGAATGTCTCTATGAACTCTCTGTCGTCACAGGTTATCTTATGGATTGCCTCCATTACCGCCCGATTTAATGCTTCTTCCTTGATAGTCTCAGAGTTTGGGCATTTCTTCACGCCGTTTGTCAGTCTGTTTGAGCATCTCCATACAATTTTCTTTTGGCCGTTCCTCGACCATGTGACTCTTCTGTATTCGTGTCCACATTTTCCGCAGATCACTATGCCGGTCAGTGCATAGAGCGAAGAGTATTTGCTTTTCTGATTTTTCTTCCGTGTTACCGCCGCCTTACACAGATTTGCTCTCCGCATTCGTTCTTCCTGTACCCGGTAATATATTTCTTTGGGGATAATGGCTTCATGATCGTTTTCGACATAATACTGTGGCACAATTCCATTATTCACTACTCGTTTCTTTGTCATAAAGTCTACTGTATACGTTTTCTGCAGAAGTGCATCTCCCATATATTTCTCATTACACAGCATATTATCAATGACTGTGGTATGCCACCGTTCCTGTCCCGTAGCCGTTTTAATTTCTCTATCCTCAAGATATTTCTTAATCTTGACAGAACTGTATCCCTCCAGATATAACCGGTAGATCAATCTTACGATTTCTGCCTCTTTAGGTACTATGATCAGATCACCGTTCTCATTCTTGGTGTATCCCATGAACTTTGCACAGTTTACAAGAACCTTTCCTTTTTCAAATTTTCTTGCAATCCCCCACCGGACATTCTCACTGATATTACGGCTTTCTTCCTGCGCAAGGCTGCTTAAGATGGTGATAAGGATTTCTCCCGTTCCCTCCAGCGTATTCACACCCTCTTTTTCAAAAACTATGGCAATGTTTTTTGCCTTTAGTTCACGGATTGTTACCAGCGAATCTACCGTGTTTCTTGCAAACCGGCTTACGGATTTGGTAAGGATCATATCTATTTTTCCATTTAGGGCATCCTTTACCATAGTCTTAAAATCTGCTCTTTTTTTGGTGTTAGTTCCGCTCTTACCATCATCCGCATAAATTCCTGCGAATTTCCAGTTAGGATTATCTTGTATTTTGTTGGTATAGTATTCCACCTGCGCCTCATAGCTGCTGTCCTGTTCTTCTTCGTCTGTACTGACACGGCAATATGCAGCTACCTTCAGCATCTTATCTGAAAGTTTAATGCTGGTATCGAACTGTACTTTTGCAGGTATTACAGACACCTTTTTAGCTGTTGTACCCATTTGCCTCCTTTCCGGGCTTTTTATCCGTGTACCCTACCTTCATTCGTCCACCATTCAGGAATTCTACTTCTGCCATATTCCCGTTGCATAAATAAATCTTCCGAATCAGCTTTTTGTATAATTCCCTGTCGAATTCCACTATCTTTTCCCGGCCAGCAAGAATATCCCTGATTTCTTCCGTTTTATACAAAGCATCTTTTACTGTTAATGTCCGGTAGCGTTCCTCTGCCCTTTGGTACAATGCCTGTATGAATTCTTTTTCCGAGACCGCTTTTCCTTTCATCTCTGCTATTTTCCGATCCATTCTTCGGTATTCAGGACTGATTACATCCTCCGGGTCTTTCTTATATAAAAGTCCCTGATTTTGAATGGCTGCATTAATTGCGTCCACGCACACCTGTTTTATCTGATCATCTGTGATAGTTCTGTCTCTGCATTTCTCCTGTTTTTTGTATAAGTAACCTTTGCACTTCCAGTTCACATTTGTACCATATTTATGCCGCTTCTGGATACGGATACACATAGTTCCGCATTCCCCACACCACACAGCACCACCAAACAGGATTCTCTCATCCTTTCCCGGTCTGTGGTTTGCTCTGCCAAGTTCGGCTCTTACACCCTCTCTTCTCTTTTGTACCCGGTTAAAGAGATCCTTTTCAATGATCTGAGGATAATACTCGTTACCCAGATAATTTGGATTCTCGAGTATTCTCCCTATGGATACATGTGTCCATGACACTTTTCCGTTTCCATTGGGAATTCCTTTTTCCTTTAATCCGGCAGCTATTTTCGTTGCAGCTATTCCACAGTCATATTCTGTAAAAATCTGTTTTACGATTTTGCGTGCCTTTTCACAGATGATGATCCTTCCTTCCTCAACTTTATATCCGATGGGCATATGACATTGCATCTGACATTCCTCCCCTCTCTGTAAGGCGCAACCCATTATTCAGACAAAATGTAATATCATGATCCCTGGATATGAAGATATTCTGTACAGTCATCCGAAAAAGTTTTTCATCAAACTTCTGCTGCAGCCCATCGGACCCGGATAGTAAATGGATCAGCTGCTCTGTTCTCACAATTTCTTTTGTCCTTTTTTGCTTTCTTCCCAAAAACAGTTTTTTTCTTCGGCATTCCGTTAGTTTCCAGTTAATCTGATTACTTTTCTCCATAAAAACAGCAGAGTCCATATATCCATTCCTCATTACCTGATTCAGGATTCGACTCTGCTCTTTCAAATTCTTGATTTCATTATCCAGTTGTATCATTTCTTCGCTGTCCTGCCTGCTATCGGCAAGACTGGTCAGTTCTTTCCACAGAGGCTCTAACAACGCTCCCCTGTTCGTATATAGCTTATTCCACATCCGTAGAAATGCCTGTTGTACGACATCTTCTCTAATTGCCTTTGTGCTGCATAATTCCTTATTTTCCATATGTCTTCGACAAGTCCATATGACTTTCTCATAATTTTTATCTTTGTGGACGATTTGCCTTCTGAATTTTTGTCCACATTCCTCACAGATAATTTTACTGGAAAATAAGTATCTCTTATTGTAATCCGTTCCTTCCACGTTCCTCGATCTTGTGCGATAAGCTATCAAATTCCTTACTGCCTCTGCCTCCTCATGCGTAATAATCGCCGGATGCGCATCTTCCACAAGATACTTTGCTTTCTGTCCGTAATTTCTCTTTCTGTTAAACGGGAATTGTGACTGGGTATATTTCTTCTGGAAAATCATGTTTCCTTCATAAACCGGATTTTTCAGTATCTCCAGAATAACCGTATCTTTCCATTCTTCTGCTCCTCGTACTGTGGGAATTTCTCGCATATTTAATTCTCTTGCTATCACATAAGTTCCTAAACCATTTAAGTACGACTCATAAATCCATCGGACGATTTCTGCCTCCGATTCTACGATAACAAAATTTCTGTTTTTATCCTTTTGATATCCATATGGTGGTGTGGATACAATAAAACTTCCATCTTGAAATCTTTTCCGGACTGCCCATTGAACGTTGCTAGATATGCTTTCGGATTCTCCCTGTGCAACCGATGCCAGCACTGTTAGGAGCATTTCTCCCTTTTCCGTCAGGGTATTGATCTTCTCCTTCTCGAAATAAACTGCAACCCCGATCTCTTTCAGTCGCCGGATTGCCTGGATACATTCCACCGTATTTCTTGCAAATCTTGTCACCGACTTTGTAAGAATCATGTCAATGTTTCCATCCTCACAGTCTTCGATCATCATATTGAATTCATCTCTGTGATTGGTTTTAGTTCCTGTGATTCCCCAGTCTGCGTACACCCCGGCAAATTCCCACAAGGGATTCTCGCCGATCTTTGCCGTATAATACTCCACTTGTGCAGTGTAAGACGTTGCCTGCGACGAGCTTTTTGTACTGACACGCGCATATCCGCAAACTCTCTGTTTACATTCTGCAAGTACATTCTGCGGTCCCGCTGTTGCATTTATGACGGTAATTTTTTTCGTCATATTCTCTCTCCTTTCCCTGTATTTTCAAGGGATACGCCCCTTGTCAGCAACATACACTACCACACAATTTCACATATATCCAGTGTTTTTACAGATATACTTTTGCAAGTTCCGGAGAAAAGGTCTGAATGTTCAAAACCGTGATTCTTTCCCATTCCTCCTCATTTAACAGATCTGCCTCACGCATTCTTTTTAACAGCACTTCTGCCAGTTTATACTTTATTTCATTTGAACCGTTCCCCACTTGCTCCTCCCAATAACATGATCCCGATTACGGCATACTCATTTCCGCCATCGTCACTGCTTCGTCCTCTTGCTGAAAATACTTATCCACCACGCTTCTGTCTACTGCCAGCACTTCTCCCGGTTCTTCATCTCCACACTGGATCGGAAACAGAAGTTCCTGTAATTCCATACATAATTTCCGGCTCGTACAGGTATTAATGAAGCAACCAAAGGTATTCAGTTCCAGATTATCTGCAATATCTGTGAACACCATGCTTTCCGCTTCTACCATATACGTTCCGATGTAATTCGCAATATTCTCTGGAGTCATGGAAATGTAATGCTCCTTCCTTGCCCCACCATCCATCGGGTACATATACGCATACCCCACTTTTTCTGTTGCCATGATTTTCTCAATCATTTCCCGATCTTCTTTTTTCATTTTCTGCTTTCCTCCGTTTTGTCCTTTGGGTAACCTTAATACCACAAGAATACGGCGGAAGTCTCCCTCCGCCGCATGAATTCTGTTATTAAGTCTTACTGCCATAATCCTTCACTTTTAATACTCTGGTTCCTATTCGACACTACTCCCCGGAACCGAAATGCCGCAAAGACAGAAAGAATAAACATCAAGGCATTTGTTGGGCAGTCAATCCAGACTGTCTGCGGTTCCTACCGTAAAAGGCAGACAGACATCACAGGAATCTCACCTCCACCACTGCGTGCTGGCTAATCTCAAGGAGTATCATTATAGGCCATTTCTTTCTTCGCACCTGTCTACCACAGACCGGCTGTATCCTCGGTTGTCTCGCTCAACTCCTTAGATGCGATCTTTTTTACATTTGGCACACAAATGCAGGAGTATCTTCGCGCCCCGTTTACGGCTCAAGAAATGGCTAATGTATCTGGATTGCTGGGTATGGCTGGCAAAACACGGTGTAATTCTGTGTTGCTCTCGAAGTAAGTGTAAAAACTCTTCTCCGGCATTTGTCAATGTGCGTATCATGAGAAGATTTTCGGAAGAGACCATCCGTCCGATAAAGCACCTCTCATAAGGTACTCACACAAAATCGGCGTTTGACACCCCTCTACTCAAAAAATTTTTTTAAAGTATTTATAGATCCCCGGATAGACTTCCAAACAACATTTTGAGAAACACCCAGTTTATCAGCAATTTCTCTAGTTGTCATTCCCTTAAAAAAATAAAGATGCAGTCGCTCTTTTTGTACTTCCGTGAGTGACTGCATCGCTTTTTGTAAAATCTCTATTTCAATCTGCCTGATTATCATATCCTCCAGAGAGATTCCTGTTTCCTTGATTAAATCCTCTGTCATTCCCTCCACATAACCATTTACTGTTATGTGCCGTAAATCTCTCATTTCTTCTGCATGAGTTTCTTTTCGGAAAGTATTAACCAAAGCTTCATAGACCTCCTCGGTGACGTATGTATATTCAGTTTCGCCGACTGCATCTTTGTAGAAATCCTTTATTCTAATCTTTATACATTTTGACATTTTGTATTCTCCATTCCTAAAATTCTTGAAGTGAAGAACACATGGCGGACCTCTGCCTCTATGTATACCCCAGAAGACTCCGACTAAAAACACAATCCATTACTCCGGATGTATACTAAAAACGTAATGATTGTATATATGGTGTCTTACTTTGGATAAATATCAAAAACCCCTCCAAAATTACTTTCGGAAGGGTATACTTTTCTGTTTTTATTAAACTATTCAATCCTATATATCGTGAGCAAAAAATACTATTTGTCCACCAAAAAGACTTTCTTCTACAAAATTTCATAAAACCCTCCACCTCATTAATGTTTTTCACATTATCCTGCAAAGCGGAGGACAATATTTCCTTTTTTACTAAACAATGCTATTTATTAACTGAATTTATATTACTTCACACAATTCGGATAAAATTTTAAGTATATCCTGAATCTTACTCGTTTGTTTTGGTTCCAGCTTTTCTAATACACAAATAATCTTTTCTTTGCCGCCACTTCCCGCATCCTCACCAAGCATAATATAATCACAGCTTACAGATAAAGCTTTCGATATTCTACATAATGTATCAGCAGAAAATCCCTTCTTGCCCATTTCTATCTCATAAAGAAATTTAGCAGAAATATCCACTTTTTCAGCCAAACCTTCTCTTGTATAATTTTGTATTTCCCGGAGTTCTCTTATCCTTGCCCCAACTTCTATATTCGACATAATCTACCTCCAGATGCTATAATTCTACATCTTATTACCAGTAGTGTTAAACTGTCCGTTGTTCATACGCTCTATACCTCCAGTTCTAAGTTTACATCATAAACAAATAAGCCATAACTTATTTACTTAATTAATAAAAAAATTGTCCGAAAATCCAAGGAATTCCTCTCTGAAAGCTTTATCATATGCTTATTTACCCATTTTTGTATGTCAGTAAAAAAAACAATATATTCAGTTCAAAATGAGGTTTTTTCAGTTTTATGGGATATTCTTGGAATAGATGAAGGGAGATCTTCGTATGGACAAGATAAAAATATATATTAAAGACAAATATGGATTAAGTAATTATCAAATGGCTCAACTTACCTTTGTAATCAAAAGTACTTCATCAGAATTAAGCAAAATACTACTGATGGGTATTGCGTTTCAAAACCATCTAAAACTATATATCTTCTTATTAATAATAATGTGTTTTTTAAGAACATTTTCCGGTGGTCTTCATTTTTACACATACAAAAAGTGCCTACTGGCATCCACCACATATATGGGAGTTATCATCTTCTTTTTTTCAAAAATATTGCTTCCTTTATATGTACAATTGCTTTTATTAACTGTTTGTATTATGTCCTGCTATTCAATAGGTCCGGTTCTCTCTAAATACCGAACTCATTTTCCTAGAAAGCAATTATATTTTTGTCGTAATATCACCTGCCTTAACATTTTTATGTATGCATTAATCCTATATATAATCCCTGAAAATCCCTATCTTACAGCAGGGGTTTGGATGATTATATTGCATTCGCTCCAATTGTTTGTTGCGAAAATACAAAAGAAAGGAGAGATAACACAATGATAGCGCATATCTTAGTAACTGTTGCTGCTTTTTCATGGATCGTGGATACTTCACTACCCAGTATTGTTTTATTTGGAGAATATCCCTACCCCTCTGAAGAAAATGAATAATTAGCAGGAAGACGGATAAGTTTTTTTATTACTTATCCGCCTTCGCTATTTCCAGAGTGAATTCTACCCAGTTTTCGCTGTCATCTAATTTATTTCTGCATACAATATTGGCGTCATATTTCTCACATAACTCTTTAACATTATATAGTCCAAGTCCACGATGCTTTCCCTTACTGCTTTTATCTATTTGGAACCAAGATTGGATTTCGGCATAACTCACATACAAATAAGGATTGGAAACAGTAAATATATATGTTAACTCTTTTTCCATAAATTGAAATTTTAGTTGTTTTATTTCTATTGAACTCTCTTGTGCCTCTACCGCATTATCAATTAATATTCCCAATATATCAATCAAATGATAGGTTGGCATTACGCATTGAGAAAAAGTACCTTTTATATCATAGCGTATTTTCACTCCCATTGTTTCCGCCACGCGAAATTTTTCATATAGAAATCCAATAACAACACTATCTTTCAAGTATAGCAACTTATTGTATTTATTTTCGTCACAAATCTTAGAATAATACCGCTCTTGTTCTGCAACTAGCTCCTCATATGAACGGCTTGTATATTTTATAGAAAGTAAAGCTGCTAAATGATTCTTAAATCCGTGTTCCCGTAATCTTACAGAAGTCAATAAATCTTCATATTTTCCCTGCATCGTCCGATTTAGCGATAATTCATTTTTAGAATTCTTAGCTTCTTCATTAGCAATATGCCATTTACTTAGCCCCCAGAGAAGAACAATCAACATAGGTACCGAAATAGTGAAGAATGCTAAATGTATTTGTTTACCAATTTTATCTTCTAACATGATCATCAGAATAACAGCCATAACTGTTCCCAATATTATAGCAATATAAGTATCTCTCTTCATAAAAATCTCATGCAGTTTATGTATCCTAACTAATGGTAGAATCCATATTGCAGCAGCTAAAACCAACCCATTTGTACTTAACATTTGCAATTCCAAATTATTTGAAAAGAAATATGAACAAGGAAATATCGCTATATATTGCAAAGCTACTATAACTATTAGTAACAGTAAAACGCTTACTATTGATCCAATGACTGAGTCATTATAATTACGAACACAATATATCCCTATGAGTATGTATATTATTATTGTGAACAAATTACTAAGTCCGTAATATCTCACAAGTTCTACAATAGTTAAAGACATCAAACACAGCCCGACTGAGTCAATATTCAAGCATACTTTTCTATTGTATATTCTTTGAAGTGTAACAATTATTGCAATATATTCAAGCATCAGTCCCACATGATATAACATTTATTACAAAGCTCCTTCTCTTCCTCCTTTTTTGTGGATATGCACGATCTATACATCTATACCTTTTAGATTTTTCTTAAATCTAATACCTATTCCAACTCGACCATAGCCATTTTTCAATTTAATCACTTGATTAGGAATATCTAAATTATCAATATATTTTTGATTAATTATGGTGTTTCGACTGCATTGAATAAAATCCGAGCAATCCAAATCGTCCAAAAATTTCTTTAAAGTTATATATGGAATCTCAAGAGGGTCACTCTGCTTAGTGTGAATATGCATTATATGATTAATACTTTCTGCGTAAACAATGTCTTCACGCTCAACAGCCAAAATAATTCCGTCTTTTCTAAAATATAGCGTTTTGGATATATTCCGGGATTCTTCAAAACGTAGGCATTGTTCCACCAACTGCTTAAGTCTTTCTACATCAAATGGCTTTTCAATAAAACTATAGCAATGGAGATTCTCGTAAGTGTATAATTTTGCGTCTTCTAAAGATGTAACAAATATGATCGGCACAAACTCATAGTGATTTATTTTTCTAATATTTTCCACAAACTTTAGTCCAGATGAATCTCCTGGCCTGTTTCTATCTAGAATAATATCCACAATAAACAAGTCAATTACCCTTTCCATAGCACACTGATATGCATCTTTCAACTCGCAAAATGAAAATACTGCATTCCGTTCATCAAGATCCCGAACAATCTTCGTAAGATTTTTTAATGTGGTAAGGTTGTCTTCCAGTATCAATATCTTTTTCATATTGTGTCCTTATCATATCTGTTTGATAATATCCATTATTTCTGCCCCGTTTTCTTCAGCAGCTTCCAGAAGAGAAGATATTTCATTAATCATGCTATTTTTATCCTTCAGTACTACTGCCGGAGATATATGAAACAAATTGTATAATTTCCAAATAATTTCGCTATCTGGCAAACATCTGTCCTTCTCTAATTCGCGAAATTTTTTGATATCAACTCCTAATTTTTCAGCCATTGGCTCTTGCCGACTACAAGTCGTGTGTCTAATAACAAGAAATATATTGGAAGACTTTTTACAATCCAGTACTAATGGCACATATTTTACCCTCTTCACGATATCCTTCCATTGCTCTGTATTGGATCTGCAATCATTCAAAACTATCAGTAGATAAATAATGCCTAAATAACAGCACAATTCAACATATGCACATTGTTGGAAATACGCAACATACTTTCCAGCACATCTATATCCTGTAAATATATAAAAAATATCTATGTTTGCTTTGGAAAGATATTTTAACTCTTCATAACTCAGACGGTGTAGCCCCTTTTCCACTTTACTGTAGTTACTTTGCGTAATATGAACCAAACGGGCCATTTGTTGCTGAGATAACCCCAAGCGTTTTCGCTCTTCTATCAGCCTTTTTAACATTTCATTATACGTTGCACTCATAGGTAATCTTCCTTTGAACTATAATTCTATTTATACCTATTTTAAGTCAACATATATTCCTATTTTGCACCTATATGAGACTATCCCATTGTAGTGCAATTGCAAAAAATAACTATCATACTAGTTAAATATCAACTAGTACGATAGTTATTTTCTAAGAAATGAACCCCTATCAGAAATTAACTTTTGAAACTATCATTTACATATTTATCACTCTGTCAAATGTGTCAAAACCATCCCTCTTATGACTAACCATAATCACCACCTTGTCTTTCATTAATTCTCTCAATGCCTGACTTATCATTTTTCCACTATGAACATCTAACGCGGATGATGGTTCATCCAATAAAAGAATTGGCGAATCTTTCAAAAATGCTCTCGCTATAGCGATTCGCTGTTTCTGTCCGACTGAAAGGTTATTTCCACCTGCAACTAATGGCGTATCGTATCCCTGTGGAAGTGTCCGAATAAATTCATCTGCATAAGCCATTTTGGCAGCATGTACTATTTCATCCTCCGTAATAGGTTCCCTGCCAATCCCGCCAATCATAATGTTTTCTCGTATCGTTCCTTCAAAAAGATAATTTCTTTGTGGGACATAGGTAATGATTTGCCTTAATTGAATAAGTGAATACTCCTTAAGCTCTCGTCCATACAGCTTTACGGAACCATTTATCTTTTGATAAAAACCCAGCAGCAGCTTAATTAAAGTACTTTTGCCACATCCTGACTCTCCCATAAGTATGACTTTTTCTCCCTTTTTAATGCATAGAGAAAAATCATTCAATATCCTTTTCTCCCCATCATAAGAAAAAGTAAGACGATCTATCTCTATAGGAGTTGCGTCCTTCAACAGTGACAAAGTTCCTTCTGTCCGCCCCTCCTCACAATCCATCTCAAGAAAATCGAATACCCTTCCAGCTTTTACCAAAGATGCAGAAAGCGTAGTAAATGCAGAACCAAAACCTTGAATCATCGTACTGACACCCATTTGAAGCGATACAATTGCCATAACCGTTCCATAATCCATTCTTCCGCAAGAAACCAGATACGCACCTACACCAATAGTTCCAAAGCTTGCAAGAATTCCCAAGAAAAAAGTTATCATCTCAAGTCTTCCGGCTCGACTTGCCCTTATTCGCTCATCCTTCAAAAGATTTCCATTTTCCTCATAAAAATAGTCACAGACAATAGTTGCTCCTTTATACATTTTAAGCTCCGTAAAGCCAAATAAAATATCACTCAAACGTGTTGTAAGGTGAGAAATCTTTTTCTGAATCCCCTTGTCCATTTCTTTTATCTGCTTATTAATCCGAACAGAAAAAAATACCGTTATGAAACAAAAGCCTACCGAAACCAACATAAGTAAAGGACTATAAATAAACATTGCCATAATAGAGGTTATACCATTGACCAATCTTCCAAACACCCAGAATACATGGGAAAAATAGCTATCCTTAAGAGAATTGGCATCCCAATTCAGTGTCTTGAGAGCATCGCCACTATGATTTTTTTCATAATATTCCATATCCAATTTTAGAAGCTTCTCAAAAAGTCGGATTTTGATGTCAAAAACTATTTTTCGCACAATTTTTATCTGAAAATATCTTCTGTACGGAGCCAAACAATTTAAAATCACAAGCACAATGCATAGAGCTAATGCACGCCAAAAAATCTTTATATCTCTATATTCCAAAGCATTGAAAATTAATTTATTCATATAGGGATAGGCAAAGGTTAATACAGCAGAACTGACCAAAGTAAATACAAATACTGTCCAATAGGCAACCTTATACTTTCCTATATAAGAAAAATATCTCTTTAATTCTTTCATCTGCTAACACCTCCTGACAGAATGTATTCATTATACATTCTCCAATAAACGCCTTTTTTCTCCATAAGTGTTTCGTGGGTTCCAGATTCCACGATTTTTCCTTCCTCTAACACAATAATTTCATCATAATCTACAATAGTATTCAAACGATGTGCAACAGTAATCAATGTCTTACTTTCGGAAATTGACAAAAGTGTCTGATTTACATATTCTTCGGTTTCCTCATCCAATGCAGATGTAGGCTCGTCCAGCAAAATAATCGGTGCATCCTTTAAAATAGCTCTGGCGATAGCGATTCTCTGCCTCTGTCCACCGGAAAGATTGTTTCCCCGCTCATCTAATAAAGTATCATATCCTTCTGGCAATTTCATAATAAAATCATGACAGCCAGCTTTCTGTGCTGCATCTATAATTTCTTCTCTTTCAGCCTCCAGTCTGCCAATACGAATATTATCTGACACGCTCATAGGAAATATCACAGATTCCTGGGCAATTATCGACAACTGTTCTCTCACATTATTAGGAGCTATGTCCGAAAAACGGTTTCCAAAGAAATAAATTTCCCCTGAATCCACTTCATTTTGCCTGCATAGCAACTTCATGATGGTACTTTTACCGCAACCACTTTTTCCAACTAACGCAATTTTCTGACCTTCGTGAACAGATAAATTAAATTGCTCCAGAACAGGCTTGGCGTTTTCTGAATTTATATAGGAAAAGGATACATTTTTAAATTCAAATACTTTTCCGGAAGACTTGTTAAAAGCTTGCACACTCTCCTTGTTACATTCTACAGGAATATCCAGAATTTCTAAGACACGATTTGCAGATATCATTGCCATCTGTGTCCTGACAACCAATTGATATGCGTACACCAGAGGCTCGTTTATCTTGTTGATACCACTGATGAAAGCTACAAGGATACCAATTGTTAACTCTCCTTTCAGTGCCAAATAACCCCCTGCACATAATGCAATAGCTGTAGGGACTTCCCTAATCAAAGCCGACAACGGTTCAATATTGTATTGCCATAAATCATTTTTATTCGAAATATCTAATGTTTCTTTCAATGCATCATAATACTTTTTCTGCATTTTCTCCTGCAAATTATAGGACTTAATTACATCTACACCATCAAAAGCCTCTTGTATTTGATTATTTGTAAGACCCAGTTTTTTAACGTACTCGGTTTGTGCCATTTTTACCGGTTTTAAGAGTTTGATACTAACAGGTACCATAATAAATAACGGACTAAGACATAACACAGCAAGCATGGGATTCATAACAATCAAGTATATTGTAAATACAGTTACTACAATAGGTACATACAAGCAATCCTTGAAATAAGTCTCCATATATCCGGCTACGACCGAGATATCCGAAGACAATCGTTCCATGATTTCTCCGAAATTCTGTTTTTCCATATCATTTGGTGCAACCTTCATAATATGATTTACCATATCACGACGTAAATCTCTTAAAATGGCAGCTCCAAAGGCTCCTGTCATCCGAACTACGAGATAATTGGACAACATTCCAACCAAAACCGCCACAAGTGCTTGGACAATCAATATCCATAAGGGTAAATCACTTTCTTTTGCAATCGAAAAATCAATTACTCTCTTTAACAAATCGACTATGTATACATTTGCTATGGAACACCCCAGATCGGACAATATAATCACCATAATCCATGTCCAATAATGCTCTGCGTAACCTAGAATACGTTTCATCCTTTACATCACCTCTTTTGTTTGTTATACTTTTTACAGCTTATCAGCTATCAACCTCCATAGCAATTGCAAATATGCATGTTTTTTATATACTTTTTGCAACAGTATTGCAATAAATTGTATTACTATTCATTTTTACAATATAATTTCAAAGGAGCTTTTTATGCCACAACAGGATCGCCACAAAGAACGAGTTATTCCTATTGAATTTATTTTTTACGACATATTAGACCATCTTCCTGCCAAAAAACGCTGTTCCATTGTTTTAATTACCTGCGGCTCTGCTACAATCAAAATAAACAGCCATATTCGCAGGCTAAATTCTCCTTGCGTAATATGCCTGTCCCAATACGATGCTGTGGAACTTATTCACTGTGAAAATCTTAGTGCTAAATCCTTTCATTTTGACCCTTGGTATATTAAAGCATGTCTTTGTTTTGACAATCTGGAGGACTCCATCCCTATCGAGCCTCAATACACATATGATCGCGCAAAACTTTACATGTTTACCAAACACACAGCGCATTTTCAAGGAATCCTCTCTCTCACTCCTCAAAGCTATATTCACATTAATGAACTTATGCTGATGATTGGTGCAGAAACCTTTTCCCAGAGTGATGGATTCTGGACTTGTAGAATTCGTAGAATGCTCTTGCAACTTTTGAATAGTTTATATGATATTTTTATTGACCAACAAAAGTTCAAATTATTTGAAACCCTTGAAAGCTACAATCCGGCTACTATCTGTGCAGAATATATCCACAGTCATTATGCTGAAAATATTGCTCTCAGTGCTTTGTGCGAATTAGTAAATCTCAATCGTACCTCCTTAAATCAGAAATTCAAAGCACAGTTTTCCTGTACTTGCATGGAATACTTATTAAACTACCGCTTAAAAATATCCCAGGAGTTGCTGTCCAACAGCAATATGAAAATACATGAAATAGCAGAATGCTGTGGTTTCAAATATGACAGCTACTTTATCAAGCAATTTACAGCCAAACTGGGAATATCACCAGCAATGTATCGCAAAAATCCCCTAACATATTCTGCTTACGATGGGAAAAAAATTAGAAAAACGGGAGTATAACCACTCCCGTTTTCTAATTATCTTATTTATGAGAAATGTGTTGAAAATTTCTTAACCCAATTTAATAGTCTATTCAGACTAATTACCCGAAAATGCCATTAATAACTCTCCAATTGTATCATATACGGAGAAATCCAACTCGTCATCTCCTAACTCCACACTATAATAATCTTCTAAATCAACAATCAAAGAAACAAATGACAAAGAACTAATCTCTAACACGCTTAATAAAGTATCCTCTGTTATTGCATCTTGATATTGTGTATATTTTTTTATTATTTCTTTTATTGCTTTATCCATTATTCTAGTCACCTCCTGTACAATCATTTAAAATTATATCCAAAACATTTCTATAGTGACTATTTAAATAAAAATGCCCTCCCGAGAACTCCTCATACTCTACAACTCCTGTAAAATAATTGTCCCAATTACTTATTGTTGTTAATATCGTATCATCCGTCTTGCTCCAAAAAATCCTCGCATGTATATCTAACTTAATTGGCTTTAGACATAGATACTGTTCTAGAAGACGGAAATCCTTTTTTATCCTGTTTAAATAAATCTTTGCAAACCTTTTATTTCGATAAATATTATTATTCTCATCTCCGATACCTAGTAAGTGCTGTACCAATTCACCATCAGAAAAGTTATAGGAATGTGAAGACAAAGGTTCATCCCTCGACGATATATAAAGATGTATTGGCAATTTGATATTTTTCTGCCTCATGCTAACACATACTTCATATGCCAACAGACCACCCATACTATGCCCAAAAATTGCATAGGGTTCCTCAGTGATGTACATACAAATTTTATGCAAAACTTCTTCTCGCAGCTCGTCAAAACTTTCTGCTATTTTTTCTTTTTTACACTTTCCTCTCCCGTTGTACTCTATAGGAACAATATCAATATCTTTGTTTTCTGTATATGCTATAAATTTATCGAAGTATCTAGAATCCCCTCCTGCATGTACTAAGCAAAATAGCTTCATATACTTCCTTCCTTTTCTCAATTAACCTATACCACCTACTTCTTACACAGCGATATACCCATAATGTTACACATTTCCCATTCTGGAAGTATAATTTCTCTAATTTTCTTTTTGCTTTTTAATGGAACTTCTGTAGCATAAATATTTCCTTTCCTCACTTTTCCCTTTGACATAAAATCTAATGTCAATACTATCTCCTCCCCAAATAAAGTCTTATGAGAACCTGAGTTAGTTAGCGCAAAATTAACCTCTTCTTTTGAGTCGTCCTCATATAACACCGTTAAGCATCCAGCATACCCTTTATACACAGCGAATCCCATAAGCATTATTCTACTATAAAAATTCACATCTATTGCAATATTTTGCCCTTGACAAGAAATATTATCAAGTTCCTCCGAATAAATATCCGGCATTTTAAACTGCATATTCTTATAATTAATTTGTGCTGTGGGTCGAACATTATCAGATATATAATACTCTATTTCTTTAATATTGAAATTTGCTTTTAGTTTGTTCTGTGAGTTATGAAATGCACAATTATTAAAATATTTTTCTAAATCTATTTCAACAATCTCAAAACTAGTATTGTCTTCGCTCTTTATATAATTTGTACTCAAAAGAGTATTGTTCAAAATATTCTGTATTTGATCTCTTATTTCTCTTTCCTGCGTTGCCAAATTTCGTATTTTCTCGGCAACATTTTTTTTTGCAGTTAAAAACTTATCTCTACTTTTACAACACCCCTTTATAAGCGTATATCTCATCCTTATCCATGCCTGAGCACTTTGTTGGAACAAATCAGAGATTAGATTTAATGAATCCATTTCATATTTGTTTGCCATATACTTCAACACATCAACCATACACAACCGAAGACGACCTATATAATCCAATCCAGAAATCATAGGATGAAATCGCAAAGATTCCATATCATATTCTTTCCCATCGGAATCTATAAATATATCAAATTTCTCTTCAATTATCCCGGCAAAGTAGTATATTGAATCAAACATATCACCTATATCATCTCTTCTTTGAACTTTATCCAGCATCGTTTTTAGCACCGTATTAATTTCAACATCCGTAGCCACATTTTCAATATCAAATTTTTCAATACTAAACAATATCTTCTCTAGTTCTTTTTTCTTCAGTTGTACAACGTCAAGTGTCCATGGTGGGTCTAAAATATAAACATTTTCTTCATCATAACCTATCAGCAGAACAGGATGTTCATGTGCAGTTTCCGAATTCATATAAGTTCTATGATAAGGCAAGCCAATCGAAAAAACATTCAATACAACAGGAATATTATCTGCCAAACTGTTATATATATCATTTAAGTAATGAGAAAAATCACTATGAGTTATTAATTCAGCATTGATACCAAAATAATTGCTCAAACAATATTCCAAGGTATTTTCTTCTAAATTAATATATTCATCTACTCTTTTGACATTATTTAAATTTACTCTAAACCCCCATGAAGAGGACAAAAGCAACATATAATCTCTGCCAATATAATTGAGGAAGCTAGCATAGATATCTTCTTTCATCCTAAGTGCTGGTGTTCGAATTGGTTTAATATTAAGTATCATTTTGCCTCCACTCTTCTTTACTTTTTAATGATAACACATCTAATAAATTTCTTTGTAAATCAATCTATTTAATTCCATTCTATCTGTCCGAACCATATTTTCATTTGCATATCCGATGCAAATTACAGCCATAAGTTCATAAGTTTCGGGGACATTAGTAATTTTGTTTACTTCTGTTTCTTTTTCTAAAATTTCTCCAATCCAACATGTATCTATATTCATCGAGGATGCCTGTAAACAAATATTTTCAGTTGCTGCTCCAATAGCTTGTAAGTCCTTTTTATAATTATACGAACTCGCTTTGTCTAAATATATCACAATGAAGGTATCTGCTTCTGTCATCCATTCTTTGTATATAGAACAACTAGCAATTTTATTTTTTGTTTCTTTTTCTTTTACAATTACAAATCTCCAAGGTTGACCGTTTTTCCCTGAAGGTGCCCATCTTGCACCTTCCAATATTGTATAAATATCTTGAATAGATACTGCTTTTTTCAAAAATTTTCTACAACTTTTTCTGTTTTTAAGTATCAAATTAATTTCACTCATATGGTAAGCTTCCTCCCTTTACTGACCTCCAGCTCTCAGTTTCCTTCTTGACATTTTGCACCTCTTACTAATTTACCAGATGCATTCCTCTTCAATGTATCTACAATAGCAATTTTATCAGGTATTAAATGTCCAGGTAACATTTCACATAACATTTTCCAGAGTTCACTTTCTGTTATTACCTGCTTTAATACAATATCTACTTGAATTTGATCAGTGCCATTGCGCTTAACTCCATATGCGACACAATTCTCTATATATGCACATCTTAACAGGATACTTTCAATTTCCCTAGGATATATGTTCAACCCAGCTTTTATAATCATGTCATCAACTCTTCCCAATATATACAAGTTATTGCTTGAGTCTTTATATCCCATATCTCCTGTCCACAAATATCCATCCCGAATTTTGTTATTGGTCTCTTTTGGTTCCTTATAATATCCCAACATAACAGATTTTGATTTTACAACCACATGGCCAGGTTTGCCTTTTTCAACATCGTCCCCATTATCATCAACTATTCTGATTATTGTATCTACCAGTCCAATACCTACTGATTCCGGAAACTCGTCAAACTTTGAAGGTGGCAAAAAGCTTACTCTTGGTGAATTCTCTGTCAATCCATAAATATTATATATCTCAGCTTTTGGAAATGCCTTTCTGATATTAGCAGCAATTTTTTTAGATAAACACTCTCCGCTCAAAGCCATTTTTAGAATAGTTCTATTTACTTCTGCTCCTCTATATAGCCTTGATAATTGATTAAAAATTGTAGGAGTTCCACACATAACCTCAATATGCAAATTGTCAATCGTCTTTTTTATCAGAAATGGATCATACTTTCCACTGTAAAATACCAAGTCTAATCCATTAACTAATGACACCAAAAGCTCACCTGTTAGAACAGCACAATGGTAAAAGGGACGCGATATTAAAATTTTTTCTTTTTCTTTTATATCAAAATATTTCTGTATTGCTTGAATATTATATATTAATCCCTGTTCACTAATCATCACCCCCTTGGGAGTACCCGTTGTTCCTGAAGTACACATGATTAAAGCTACGTCTTGTAGATAATCTTTTTCGGGGTTATGCATGATAGATGGTTGTTTCTGATCAATAATATTATATACTGGAATTTCAAAAAGACTTTCATACTCCGCAGAATCAATAACTGCTATGTCCGGCTGCGTTCTTTCTACTATTTTCATGCAATGCTCTTTTCCATAATTTTCGGACATAATTATGGGTACTATTTTTGCCTTTAAACAGGATAAAATGATTGTACATTCATTAGTCTTGTTTTTACACAAAATTGCACACTTTGTTTTTGGCAAAAGAAGACTTAGAAATTTATCATATAAATCATTAACATTACAAATTAGATGTTCATATGTAAATTGTCTTCCTGATTCTAGATCTATAATGCAAGACTCTTTATGTTTATTTATATTAGTCTCCAAGAAATTCCATAACATAAGCATCACCCTAAATTTTCTACTACTAATTCAATTACACTATCTACTGTTGAAAATCTACTCTGTGAAAGCATCGAATCATCAAATCTTATATTAAATTCTTCTTCCAACAACACAACAAGTTCTACATTTTTCAATGAATCATACCCTAATTCATTTAGTGTCATTCCTTTTTGAACAACAATACCTGTATTTACAGCTTCTCCAATTACTTTAATAACTCTCTCATCTACATTGCTCATATATAATATCCATCCTTCCTAATGCTTTTTTCTTAACATCTTTTTGAATATTTATTGCTTCACTAATCAAGGTAATTACTTTGCCTAAATCGTAGCTTTTCCGAATATTCATATACTCTAACCTTAAATATATATTGTCAATTCTTTTTATTTCATCCTCGATAAAGTTACTTGTTCCATATGAACAGAAAAGCGCCTGCAATCTCTTTACTACAACACGATAAATTCCTACACTATCTCTTATTTTCTCAAATCCAAGATATAAATCACCGCTTAACAAAGTCTCAGACTTTAACTTTTGTTCTAGTTGAACTACTTTTTCCCTGTTAACTACGGAACCAATATTTTTGTTGATAACTTGGACAATAAGAGCTTGTTCTCTTCCTGCATATTTTTGCAATTCACTGTACTCAAGATTATCTGTAATATATGGACGATCATTTACATAGGCATACCTTCCATTCGTGTTTTTATAACACATAATATAATGGTCACTTCGCCATGCATTGATATTCAACAACTCTTTGGTAGCACTTTCCTTCAACTCCATCAGGAAAAATTTTTCTGGTTCAATGCCTACTATCTCTTCTAAATTTAGTTGAATTAATCCCAACATTCCATCGTTAATCAATGTATTTTGAATCCGCTCAATAAACTTAATAGAGCTATACTCCTGCCCTTCAAAAAGAAGATGATTTAATATTTCCTCGATGTCATAATAGCTTTTATAGAAAATTTTCGGCCAATCGAATGTCTCTTTGCACAAAACATATATGATATAGTCCTCAACACAAGACAATCCATATTCATTGTGAAAATAAGTTTCCTGAAATTTCATATCTCGCCTCTACTCCTCTGGTACTAAATATGTTGCTCTATAATTTGCAGGACATTCTCTTTTTGACTATCACTATAAAAATGACCACTTTTAAAATGAAAAAATGTGATTTCCTGCGTAGTATATTCTCGCCAATCTCTAATATCGCCCTTTATACTAATATCATCTATTCCATAGAAAATTAGCATATCTATCGGAAGTGCAACATTATACTGTTCAGCATTATATGTACTCAATACTTGATAGTCACCCTTTACTCTGTTTAGGTAAATTCTCCCAACTCGTGGCTCATCAAATACTTTCAGGCTAGTACCATGTAATTCGCATAAATAGTTCTTGATTTGAAGATCTGTCATTTTCCCAAATTTTTTATCGTACTCAATGAACGGTGCATTGCTTTCTCGTCCATCTCTGCTTACCACACATAATACATTTATTTGAGAAATTTAATTTTATCTTCTGCGAAAAACCAGTCCTCAAAACTCATGTCATAAGAGTACTTTTCTCCCATTTCGGGATTTACAATTTGGTTCATAAATTCTAAGTTTTTTGGCTTAATACCTTGTATTAAATAATTATAGAAATCCAATTCTATAATTTGTGGATATATTTTGGAAGCATTTATTATTGTATAATAACATTCTTCCTCTGTTTGATACTCTTTTATCCTTTTCACTAGAGTATCAATATCCAATAATACTAAAATCTTTCTAAAAAAGAGATTAATGTCACTAAATTTGTATAATTGCAAATCCCTTCCCATCTGTACCCAATTAATAGTTGTTGCTTCCTTGTACAAATGACAACATAAGTGTATAAAAAAGTCATATTGATTCAAGGTATAAAAAGTATAATCCTCAAATATAACCTGTTCTCTCTTTTCAAGGAGCTGCTTTACTCTAGAAACACCTTGCTCTGGCTTGAAATCTAATGAAAAATTAATATCTATCTCTAATATTTCATCATCTATCCTTTTAACAAATGGTACAGTTTCTCCATAGTTCATTCTCGACATTATTATTTCTCTTCGACTAGCTGGTCTTATTTTTTTTCCTTCTTCTATGTATCCTTGAATGAAACCATTGGATTCCAATAAGTGCTGACACTTTTCTATGTCTTTTTCCTGGATCAAAATATCTATATCATTTGAAGTTCTCATACCTTCTTCGTATAATAAAGTAGATAAATAAGCACCTTTAAGTAATACATACTTAAATTCTGCCTTTTCTAGAATAGATGCAAGTTCACAAACAAAATGCTTAAAAACCTTGCTTTTCTGAACATTCTTTTCATACATTGTTCCTAAAACATCTTTACACTCTTTCTGCCATCTTACAGAGCACTTATACATATTTTTAAATGCAATGCCTGTAATACGATTAGTGCATATATAACCTATAAGTTCTGCCTGATTTATATTTTCATAATTTCCTTCTATTGAATCACAAAATACATCTGATAATGCAAAAATTAATTTTTTCATATTTTCATTCTCCTCGCAAATTTTAAAATGTAACTATTCTATCATACTCGTTAATATATCGATGATATTTACCAACCGATTCAACATCTTGAAAGCCAAGTATATCTACTAATTTCTGGGGAAGTTCTCCTTCATACTCCAATTCGATTTCATAGTCTTCTTTTCCTAAATATATATTTTTGTCAAAAGCAATTTCGCAATCATATTCTTTTATTTTTTTTATAAATCTTTCCGTCACAAGAAATCCAATTAATTGTACATCTTCATAATCATTTCTTTGACTCAACTCATTAAGTTCGCTTCCTCGTATAATATATTCAATACTTTCTATATCCTTTTCATATTCCTTTTTTATATTGAGCGATCCATTTTTATATATTGGTTCTTTAATTTGCAATAACATTTTTCCATTTAAGCATCTTACCCTTACAGACACATTGAATTCATATTTTATCGTATCATTTGTATAATATAGATTAATTTGGGTTACTTTTTTATCATACCCAAACATTTTAAGAAACTTCTCAAATTCATTTTTTGATACAATTTTCTTGTATTCTTTTTCCACCATATTTATTCTCTCCAATATATTTTTATATTAACAAAATAATACATTTGCACATTTTAATAAACCTGCTATTATTCCTTTATCCTCTACATTTAGATAGATAATGCTTGTTTTCATGGTTACTGCTTCAATAAATTGCAAGTTCTTGCACTTTAAGAAAAATAAGTCTCCGTCTATACATATTGTATATAAAAGCTTAATAATGAATATTCTTGTGCGATGAAATCGCACTTCCAGAAATCTGGAAATCAGATGTCCGGGAAGTGGAAATCATCTTATGCGAGTTTACTCGCGTAATGTTTTGTCTAATCCATAGATCTCACGCATTGAGATGTCATGCTCGGCGTCTATGCTTGTGATGTTGATGCGATAACTATCATGGGCAATGCGGTCAATGATTGCATCTGCCAGAGGACTTGCATCACCACCCAACTGGTCGTACCATTCTTCAAACTCATACTGAGAACAGAAAATCGTAGATGATTTTTTACGTCTCCGGTGGAGCAGTTCGAAGATATCCCTTTGTTCTGAATCCGTTGGTTTCAATAGAAGCCATTCATCCAGAATCAGGACAACAGGATTGGCATACTTAATCATGACTTTTTTGTAGTTGCCATCTGTCCGTGCTAGCTCTAAGTCAATAAGCAGATCAGGAAGACTTTTTAACGGAAACGCGATTTCCAACAAAACGGATTCGTGATTTCCATATGCCGGACAGGTGATGGATTTCACCCCGGATTATTCAAATCAAGATATAATTATGCTTTTACTTCCAATTTAACTTTTGATATGCTATACTTGGTAAGAATATCTATATGAAAGGACACATTCCCATGCTGTTAAGCCAAAACCAAATGTTTACCATTGAAAAAATAGTTAAAGATGCTTGCTTTTCATCTACAAATAAATTTGGGGAAAGTATTTGGCAGTATCACATTCTCCCGGTTAAAAAACATGGAATTTTGCTTGCAAATGAATTATCTGCTGACAAAGAAATTGTTGAATTAGCTTGTTTACTTCATGATTATTCTAGTATAAAAGATTATAATTTATATCCCGAACATCATATACATAGTGCCAAACTCGCTTCACAACTATTATTGCAATATAATTACCCTGCCAGCAAAATTGACCTTGTATGTGATTGTATTCTGGAGCACAGAAATAGCGTTGAAGTTCCACAAAGCAGCATTGAATCTATATGTGTTGCCAGTGCAGATGCTATGTCTCATATTACAGAGGCTCTCTCATTATTATATTTAGCTTACTCAACTAAAAAATTAGATATTGAAAGTGGAAGGCTTTTTTTAAAAAATAAACTTGAAAAAAGTTGGAAAAAAATATGTCCACTAGGTCAAAAAATAATTAAAGAACAATATGACGCTATCTCCTTAGTTCTCCTGAAAAAAGATTAGTCAGTCTCCATTTTGTTTGCACGTATATAGAACAAATAAACCTACATGGCTCCATATTTTGATTGCAATATTAGTTGGATATTCAAAGTTGTTGAGGGGCTGTCTTCGTGAGGGTACAACTTGAGGGTTTCTCGTGAGGGTCTTTCATGAGGGGCTGGTTTGAGGGTTCTTCGTGAGGGGCTACATATTATTATCACAATAAAAAACAGGGTTAATCAGTTATTAGCTGATTAATCCTGTTTCTTTTTGAAGTGCTATTGGCACTTCTAGCCTTCTTCTCTTATGATATTTTTGCGGAAATATTATATACAAAGGAGGCTATATGAATAGTATCACAGATTTGCTCGACCTTGAAGATGCCAATATTTCTATCAGCTCTATCGACATTGAAGGTCAAACAAATACAATCTATCTTGAATCAGCTCCGGAAGCACACTTCTGTCCTTGTTGTGGTTTCAAAATGCATTCCAGAGGAACCAAGAATAGAAAAATCAATCATCCAATTCTTCAGGATAACTACAAACTTGTTTTAATCCTTAAGCAGCGTCGCTGGCGTTGCACCAATCCTGATTGCCTTTACGACATCAGTGATGGCTTGATTATGAAATCACAAGACAAGAATTAGAAGAATGTCACACGTTGTGCCACGGAAACTGGATTGAGATTGAACACAAGTACAAATATATCCAAGAACTGCGACACCTCCTAGATGAGCACGGAATTCCTTATCCGGAAGAATACGAAATAGACTAAATAATATTTAAGGGTCTGGTGTTATGCCAGACCCTGTCTCATACCCTCATGAAAGCCCCTCACGAAAGCCCCTCACGAAGAACCCTCAACAACTATGCAGTTTTTTATGCCAGACCCTCAACAAGTTTGGCAAACCCTCAAGAACTTTGATTATCCTATTAGTTGTTCCGTATTGTTTTGTTAAATTTAAAAACCTACCTCCAATAAATTAAGTTTTAAGTCTTTTGGAGGTAGGTTCCATCTGGTAGCTTCGTTTTGAATAAAAAAAGCAACTGCTATATGTACATTTTGTTTAATATTATATTTTTTATTTCATTAACTTCCTCGTCGATAGACATATTATCTGCACAAATTACATCCCATTCTTCTTCTTTTGCAAGATGCAACAATTTCTTTCTTACTTTTTCTTGATAATTAATAAAGCTTTCTTTAGGGGAAGTAACTATATTTTCATATCCTCCTAATTCTGTTGACTTAAAACTACATCTTCGATTCCAAGCAATGTGAGGTGAGACATCTAGAATAAAGGTCATATCGGTTTTCCTTATGGAATTTTTAACAGTATTTAATAACTCAAAATTAAAATTTTCTTTCAGTAAAAAACGACAGTATATTTTATATATCCACCCATCAACAATAACTATATCATTTTGGTCTAAATCCCATTTTAATTTGTTATTACACAGAATAGTATACCACAACGCATGAAAATACAGCCATCCTTGATCTGAAACAAAATGACGAGGGTCATCTGATTTGTACCAAATTAGATCTCGAAGCTCTTTAGTATACCTATTTATTTCTTCCTTTTCATACTCTATGTATTTTTTGTCTAGGCTTGTTACTTTAATATCACTTTTTCTCAATTCAAGAGCAAGCGGTTCTATGATGCTACTTTTTCCACTTGCATCAATTCCTTCAATACTTACTAAATATCCCATTTATTTCTCCTTTCTTGAAAGATAGTAGCATATTGAGAATTACAGCTTGATACTATTTGATTTCAAAGCATAACAGAAAATCTTTCTTTATATACAAATACCGTTCTACAAATTAATCAATTTCCATTTATTATAATTCTCTAACCACAACTCAATACTTGTACTTAACCTTGCGTCATATGTATCCTTTATTATTTTATTATTCAGATCTGCTTGAATTTTTGTTACTAAAATTAACATATTTTTTTGCCAGTGATTCATGCTTTTTTCTATTGCGTCTTTACCTTCAAATCTTATTAATTCTATATGAGATTTTTTTGAAAAAGTATCAAGTCTATCATTACAAATACCATCCAAAACAAAAATTAAATACTCTAATAAATATTGACTAATTTCCCTATGAATACTCATATACTTATAAAGTATTACTTTTTCTTCATCTTCTGCTGTTTTATACAGACTTTTGACTGTATACATCAAACCAAAATTGGAATCTATCCACTTTTGGCAGTAAAGACTTAATAGTCCTATTTCTTTGTCCACATACGCAGTGTGGTATCGACCCATATTTAAATCCGGCGTATCATAATCTAATATGTATTTAGAACCATTCTTTTGTTCTTCTTTAATAAGCATATCCGCATATAAAGAGCCAATTAGTACCTCTAAAGAAGCCAGCATATACGAAACAACTGAATATATAGGCTTTCCTGAAGAATTTTTTCTAACAAATTCTTCATCTTGTAATAAATCATAAAGTTCTTCGTATGTATAATTTTTTATATTAAGAGGATTCATAATCGCATCTGTTCTTGCAAGAAAGTCTAAATTTTCCTTCAATTCACTTATGTCTTTCATTAATGGATCAAACATGATGAAACCTATTCTTATTTTTATTCCTAATGCTGTAAGTATTCTTAAAGCAAGAATATTTTGTTGTATTGTAGTTCCCTTTCCAAAACGTCGCAATTGATTTTGGCATCCAGATTCTATACCTAAAAATAATCTATCTAATCCTGCCTCCTTACATAAATACCACATATATATTCTTTTCAAATTCCATTCTTTACTCTTTCTGTTGTTACATACAGAATCTGCTCTAGCAGATGTATCAAATGATAAATTGTAATTTTTCTGTAATATTCCATTACAAATTTCAATTACTCTATCTGCCTCATCACCACCTACCATTTCTCCCACAAATTCTTCGTCTGCTAAATATATATGTTTTTTCATTTTGAATTTTTCCATTACATATACCAGACTACCCATTTGCTCAACAACTTTTTGTGATTTCATAAAACGCCATGTTTTTAATTTGTGTTGCCTTGGACAAAAAGTACACTTAGCATAATTACATCCTCTACTTGTTTCAAGTGTCATAGCACCTTTAAGGTTTGCTATATCCCGAATCGTGTCTAAGGACGGCAATGGTACTGTATCAATATCTACCAATTTTCTTGGTGTCATTACAATGTCTTGATCTACCCTATTCATGTATGCAATTCCATTTACATCACATAATTTTCGCTTTCCCTGATAATACTCTATTAACTCAGGAAATGTTGTTTCTCCTTCGCCAAATGAAACTATTATTCTATTGTATTTATTGATAAATCCCTTTGGATCCAATGCAGGAATTACATTACCCACTACTATTTTAGCATCTATATCAATATTATAAAGTTCCTCAATCACTCGCTGTGCTATGTCTTTTTGTCCAAAACTAACGGATATTCCAACAATATCAAATTTTTTTTCTTGATAAATTTTAATAATATCGTTCACATCATAGCCTATCTGCATATCTACAATTGTGGTTCTTGCAATTTGATTTTTACGAATATATGCAGAAATAATACCAGTGCTCAAATTTAATCTTGGAATAGGAAAATTTTCTATAACACATAAATTTACTAATAAAATGTTTGGAATTTTTACTAAATGATAATATAAATCTTTAGAACATACTATCATAGCATGTTTATCTACACATAAAGGCTCTATTTTAAATTTGTCTATAAGTATATTATTACAATTTTCTTGACAAGGAACAATGATTAAAATTTTATATTCCGCAAATACAATATACACACTTGTATTTACCCCTTCGCCTAAAAAATATACATCTTCATATTCTATAAAATAATTTTTTTCTAATAATGTTTTAATTTCTTGTTCTTGTTTCTCTGGTTCTAACCATATCTTTTCTGTAAGATTTTTCACATCATTTACAAGTTTCTTTATCATCTCATTATTCATGATTGCTTCTCCTCCAAGTATCTATATCTTGCATCCAAATCAATTTCCGCAACAAATTTATCTAAAAAAATCTCTATTTCCACAGAACTTTTTTTAACATTTTCTAATTTGTCATTATATAGTTTTAAAATGCATTCAAATTCCTTATTTCCCAAGTTTACTTCTCTTTGAGCTTTGCAATAACCATCAAGCAAATCAGCTTCATCTATAATATATTTTATTAAATCATCCTCTGTCAGCTCTTTAAACAAATAATCTTTTGGGTACATACTTTTTATATAATGCAAACTTTTTTTCTTTGCCTCATTATATCCATTTTTTAAGCAATCACTATAATCTCTGACATTTGTTGGAATATGTGTTAAAATAGCATCTGTGGCATCATGCATCATTGCATTAACAAGCAATATCCCCAAATCTGGATTGTCTAGTTTTTCTTTTCGTCGAATAACATACAAGAGATAAGAAATAACCATAACTCTGTAGCTATGCTCCATCACATTATCAGTCTCAACTACATTTGTTCCATTCCATCTAAATATTTTTTTCAAACGACACAATATATAAAAAAAGGAAGAATTATTATTCATCATTACCTCCCATAATAATCTTTGTTTTTCTCTTGTTAACTCGCTTTTTCTTACATTTTCATATCTTCATAGAGATGTTATCTAAGTCTATGCCATTCCCCTTGGCCATAAATCATGGATATCCGGATGTTCAGGGTACACAAAATAAGACGTCATCTTATTTCGTTATGATCGGCCGGTTCTTATCCCCAACTCCTTACGGCAGCCTAACCTCCCATGTCATACGGGATCACCTTTACTGCAGGGTCCTTAATTCCTTCGTTCTGCTTATCCATAAAGGGGCGTCATGATGCTCCCTAGTTGAGTCTGTGCTCTGATGGAATAAATTCTGACTTTGGCTCTCTATGTTTTTGTAATTCTTTCTGTTCCTTTCAGCACCTTGCGGTGGACGTCTCTCTGAATCTCACAGTTGTCTTTCTTTACGCTGCCTGCGACGGTCTATGAATGTCTGAAAGCATCTTCTGCGGATCATAGGTTATTCCATTTGACAGGATCGCATAAAAGACTCGTATCAGCTTACAGCTGATCGCAATCACGGATTGTTTCTTCTTCAGCGGATTATTCGCTCTGGTTGTATAATACTCGTGCAATGACCGGAACTCCGGGTTCTTTGCTATCAGGGGAATTGCTGCATTGAACAGTACTGCTCGTAGCTTGCTCCGACCTCTTTTGCTTATGGTCGTCTGTCCTTTATGCTTTCCTGAGCTGTTCTCCCGTAATGACAGTCCCGCCAGCTTTTGTATCTGTCTGGGTGATTCGAAGCGCCTCACATCACCCACTTCAGCCAGAAATCCGGCTACCGTGATTACTCCTATACCTTTGATGGCAAGCATCTGCTCGCTTTCGGGTATCTTTCTGCACAGCCTCTCTATTTCTTCCATAATGGAATCCAGCTGAGCTTTTTTTATATTCGTAATCCTCAAGCAACAGTTTCATTTCATACCGGGCTGCCGAAGAGCCTTTCTTTAAGCCAATGCTGCGTTTCGCTGTCTCACACAGGGTCGTTGCCCTTTTCATTCCGACAGCTCTAAGCTTTGCATCCCGCCAGATTTGATTGATTTTCTCGGCTCCCAGTTCCACGATTGCTTCCGGAGTACAGACTTTCTTTAGAAGCAGCATACTGCTCTGTGCTTCATAATCCCCAAACACATCCGTGTACTCGGGGAAATATATGGCGAACCATCTGGCAAATCTATTTTTGATCTGGGTCATTTCCCTGATAAGTCTCTTACGATTGGCCACCATAATTCTTAAATCAGCATACACACCATCCGATGTATATGGTGCAGAATACCGTCCTTCCTGTCATTCTTGCTCTGGCTGTTGTCATCCAGTTCCTTGGTCTGCTTTACCGCATAGGGATTGACCATAACCAAGAGGATGCCCTCATCCTCAAGATAAGCACCAAGGTCAAACCAGTAATGACCTGTTGGCTCGATTCCTACGATAGCATCAGTCTTTTTGTACTTGTCCTGTAAACGTTGCATCCAGTCTTTGAAGTTCTCAAATCCTTCCCTGCTGTTGCTGAATTTAAAGACTTTCCCAAGTTCCAATGCCTCTCCAGTCAAATGCCCTGGCGTACTGTGTAGTACTTCCGATATCAATTCCAACTACCAAAGTTGATTCTTTTACTTGATTGATTTTTGCATTCTGCTTATAATTCATTTGTGGGTGTCTCCTTTGAACGATGATTAATTAACCTGCCAGTTAACAATCATTATTCTATGGGTGGCACTCATTTTTTGCAAACCGGTTATTTGTTACTTAACAGGAATGCTCCCTAACTAAAATACTTTGAAGATTTTTTACTGATATAGTGCTTTTTGATATCTGATTTCAACAATCCAAATATATTTGCTTTCAGCGTATCATTCGAATTCTTCTATATCAATTATCTAATGTGCATAAATACATAACTCTTTGTTCTGTTTTACTTTTCTACACAGTTTCTCTAGAATAATATCACTTTTTCTCTGTACTAATCCTTAAAATGCAAAAGTTCCCTGCACAGGTCACGGTGAACCATACCATAGTTCACCCGACCTACGCAGTATCCCCTTGGTGCTTACTTTATGATTTCAAACAGCAGACTGCTTCTGCCACCATTATCACGCCAGCGCTGTTTCTTGCGTATAAATCCGTTCTCCTCTAAATCGCTGATAGCACGTTTTACGGTGCTGACAGACAGACGCAGTTCTCTGGCAATGGTACCGATTGCCGGGTAGCAGGTGCCTTCCTTATTCGCACGATCCTTTAAGTACAAATATACCGCCACAGCCCTATGGGGCAGTTCTGTTTCATATATTTCTTTTTTGCTCAACTAATCACCTAATCTTCTGTTCTAAGAGCCTGTCTTACCTTTGTCACCGTTTCATTCATCTGAGACTGCAGCATACCACCGCTTCTGGACGCAGTGCCTTGTTCCGTACTTTCCGGCTCCTCATCCACACAACACATATATCTGCGGATAATCTCTTCTTCAATCTCCTGCTTGTCTGCATAGGCTACCTTTCTTGCTGACTTTTCCTCAATCTCGTATGGTTCCTCGAAGATAATCCCCCACTTTAGGAACAGTTTCAGCTTGGTCCTCATGGGATGGCTGCCTGTTTTAGACACGATAAAGTTTCCTTTTGGCAGGGACTTTAATTCATCAGGTGTCATTAATGGTCTTTGTATCATCTGGAGGGACTGACTCGGATCATTCTTTCCCCTGCTGATGGAGCCGGACATAACCGTCTTATTACCAAGGCTCTTGGACAGCACCTCTGCGGATTCCGAGTTCGGTGCAAATCCACCGAAGATGGTATCCTGGCAGTTATCAATGATAATCTCCGCCCCTTCTTTTCCGTAGTTCTTACTTAATTGTGCAAAGGACTGTATCATGGGTACAATGCTTACCCTTCTGGAACGGGATGCAGAGAACATCATCTCCGCACTCTCAATCTTTGGTATGGTTCCCACCTCATCCCAATAGAAAACCACACGGTTATCCAGCTTCCCTCCATTCTCGTCTGCCACCACAAGGATTTCTCTGTAGAGCTGCTGCAAAATCAGAGAGATAATGAAATACTTGGTATTGTCCTCTTCCGGCATAACTAAAAATACCGCTGTTTTCTGCTTACAAAACATCTCGGCATCGATAGCGGTATCAAAGCACAATATCTGCTCCAGTTCTGAATCGAGGAAAGAATTGAGTCTGGAGAGTGCTGTGGAAAGAACAGACTGCATGGACTGTTCTGCGGTATTTAAAGCTGCTCCGGCAAACCATTTTGCCTTATGGGTATCTGGAAGCTTGGCCATAAGTAACTGGAACTGATTTCTTCCTTTTACCTTGGATGGTGCCAGTAAATCCTGAATCAGTTTAAATACACTGATGATGTGTCGTTTCTCCTTGGGACAAAATTCTGCAATCAACAAAATAACTGCGGTCAGTACCCCTTCTGCGGCATCGTAGAAGAATGCATTTTGTCCGTAACTGGCACTATCGGCTCCCCCGGAGGATATAATAGTCTTGGCAGTAATCTTTGCATATTTTTCTGCCTTTGCTTTGGCACTTAAATTATTATGATCTGCTAGGTATTCATCCATGTACTTGTTTACCAAGTGGAGCATATTATCGCCATCACTTCTGGTAGGGTTTCTTAAGTCAATGACTGCGGTATGGTACCCATAGTATTTCTTGGCAATGCCTGCATAGTTTCGGTAAAGGTCACCCTTGGTATCCGTAGTTAGAAAACTCATCCCACAGGCACAGGCATATTCGATGTTGGGATAGAGAAAGTGTGCGGTCTTACCAACACCTGCTGCTCCAATCATCAGACAATGCACATCACCCGTATCCACAAGGGCATATAACTTTCCTGCTCTTTCAATGCTCCCCAGCACAAGTCCCTGTGCAGTAGGCAGGTTTTCTCCTTTCCTCCATTTCTCAGGCTCATAGGCTACTTCCACATAGGTTTCCTCGATTTCCTTCTTGGTAGCAAACCGGGCGGTACCATGCTGACCATCTCCTACGGTCTTACTTTTGATTCCATTCAGCGTATAATAATGTGCCAGCAGGGAGAGTCCTCCAATCACGGAAAACATAATACCCCCGGACATTAACAATATCACTACTGGCTGCATTCCATCCTCATCTCCTTTCTTTGTATGGGTTCCTCGTATTCTGTTGCAACAAAAATATGAGCCTTAATACATTCCATCGTAAGGCTCATACACTTCTTCACAAATTCTTCTTTATTCTCTTTTAAGGACAAATCCTTTTTGTCAAATACCTCCATCAGTTCCTCAAAGGCTTTCTGCATGTTCCGAAGCCTTGTATTGTAGTTCCCCTTATCCCTATGTGGCCGGTATCGCTTATGCAGGTTATCCAGTATTTCATCTGCACTTGTTTCCCGGCCAAGTTCCCTGCCTGTTTTCTCCATGCATCGGATTAACACCCCGGTTAAAAGCATTCCTCCACCGTCGAAAGCATCCTCCAGATGTTCTTTTCCGTTTCCTTTCTTCAGTGCATTGTAAATGTCCTGATAATACCGGCACACGCTTTCCTTGGTGGCATACTTCATATCCACACTGTCTGTGACCTGCTTTAGTATTTCCATCCACGCATCGCATTCTAGAATCTTTGGATGCTCCTGTGCCGGAATTACTTCTTCCCCATGCAGGAGTTTTAAATCTTCATTCCAGTCCTTGCAGGAAGATTTTAAATTCTTAATCTGTCTGTACCCATTCTGCACCAGAATCTCTGCCAGTCTTCCACAGGCTTCTATACCTGCCGGATCATGGTCTAAGCACAGCACAACCGTATCCAGATTCGCATAATCCTTTAACATCTGTAGCATGGCATGTTCTGAAACTCCGTTTAAGACAATATAACTGTTCTCCTGCCAGTTTACAGGGTACAAGGTCAGAAATGATAGAAAGTCAATGGGTGCCTCAAATACATACAACTTATTTCCTGCTCCGACATAACCGAACCCATAGGAAGAGTCCGAACCATCCTCGTTCATGCGGAAGCTCCTGCCATCCGAACAAGTACCCTTTTTATGTATGTGGCGTGCATTCCCTTCCTTATCCACTCCGACAAATACAGCGTTGTGATGCCCGGCCGATTCATACAGTGTTCCCTGTCTGGCAAAAAAGGACAGCACCTCCCTACTGATATGCCTTTTCTGCATCAGATAGGCATATACTCTTTTCATGGTATCGTTCTTTTCCGGTGGTATTAATACTTTCGGCTCTTTTTCTTCTATGATTTTCTCTTCCTTGGGACGTACTGATTTCTTGCCTGTTGTTTCCCTCGGCGGACTTCCTCCATGAATGACCTGTCCGGTTTCCCCATCTAACAAATAGGTAACTGCCTCCGGATAAGACATCCCAAAGAACTCCTGCATGAAATCAATAGCATGGCTTCCCATCTGTTGGCTGTGTCTGTACCAGCGGTTTCCACGGAACGTCACACTACCATGCCGCTTCCATCTCCATTCATTTCCGGAGCGTTCCACTTCTTCATGCTCCCGTTTCAAAATATCCATGATGGGTACTGCATTGGCTCTTTCCTTCTGCTCCTCTGTAAAATAAATGAAATCTCCCAATCTGCTCCTCCTTCCTATTGTGTCTGTACCATTTCTTCCTTATCATCTCTTGCATGACCCTGTGCAATTTTCTTATTCTTAATCTTTCTAGCCAGCTTACGGTCCATACCGGCTCGTCTGCCTCCTTTCTTTCCAGAAGCATCGTCCTCTATGATCTTTTCCAGATGATGCATGAGTCTGGTTGCCATTAGTAGTAAATCCGGATGGGGCATATCATTCCAGTGTTCCAGAAAATAAGCAGCGTACACATTTCCCTGCTCCGCTGCCAATCTGAAATATTCGTATGCTTTTTCCTTATCCTGTTCTACCTCTCTTCCCATCAGATACACCTTGCCAAGGACATACTGTGCATACTGATTTCCCACGCCGGCTGACTCCTCCAGATACCGTATGGCAAGTTCTACATTTTTTACTACCTCCTCCCCTGCAAGATATAACTTCCCAAGCTGGTATGATGCAAATTCATTTTTCCGGTTTGCTGCCAGTGTAAGATAGCGGACTGCTCTGCCAATGTCCTTATACTCATCCGACAGATATAGTCTGCCTAACCGGTACCACGCATAGGCATTATCTGCATCCGCTGCCTTGTGTAAATGATGGAATGCCTTTTCCATATTCTTCGCTATCAGTTCCCCGTCCGTATACAGCTTCCCAAGGGCATAATCTGCAAAAGAATTGCCCTGCTCAGAAGCTGCTGTCAGCAATATAAGTGCCTGCTTGATTTTTTCATAGTCCGGTATTTCCTCCGGGTTGCTTTTCAGTTTCTCCGTTTCCTGACGTATGTATAGCTTTGCCAGTTGATAGGCTGCATGGGTATTTCCATAGTCCACAGACTTACTAAGATATTTTTCCGCTTCCTTTTCATCTGCTTCGGTACCAACTCCTTGCATGTACATGGTTCCGATACGGTACCATAAGGTATCATCCCTGGACTTCTTTTCCAGATTTAAAAAACCAAGAAACGCTACCCGGTAGCACTTCTCCGCCAGATCCGTATTCTTCTGGGTTCCTCTTCCGGCTTCATACAATTTCCCCAACTCAAAGGATGCATAAGGATTGCCCTTTTTATGGGAACGCTGAAACAACTGACAGGCTTTCTCTTCGTCCTGCTCCACACCTTTGCCATGCAGATACAACATGCCAAGGGAATATAAGGCGTACTTATGCTCTTTACTTGATGCCATCCCAAACCACTTGGCTGCCTCCGGCAGATTCTCCTCAGTTCCCAAGCCATACTGATACATTTTTCCGATACGGTATTCCAGATAAGTGTTTTCTTTTCTGCCTTCCACGATAAGCATTGCCTTTAGGGACTTTTCATACCACTCCTGTGCTTTCGCCTTGTCTGCTTCCACAAAAATGCCCTGTCCATACATCTTACCCATGTCTGCCATTGCATAGGCATTTCCCTGCTCTGCCTCCTCTTTCATGATTTCATAGGCAGCCTCCTCATCCGGCTCCATCTCCGATGTGCCATACAGATATTCCCTCGCTTCTTTATAAGCATCCGTCCACTTGGCATAAAACTCCTGACTGTCCGGTTCTTCCGTTTCCGGCTCCGCATCAGAATAATCTGCTGGAACTTCCGCCATATCTTCTGACAGTTCAGAATCATCTGCATCCATTTCTTCCCTTTCGGTTTCCAAATCTTCCAGTCCCTCGTCCTCTGTATAAAGATACCCTTCTCCGTATCGGACTGCTTCCCTGATGACCATGTTTTTGATGCTTTTTAATTCCTTCTGCTCTGACAACGGAAGCTGCTCTGCATCTGCATCCTTGTAATAATGCAGTATCTCACTTTTGCTCTCTAGCCATTGTTTGTAGCACTCTGCCACTTTCTCTTCCTTTGCCAGTTCATCCACAATACCATTGACGATTGCCTTTACATCTGCTTTCAGATATCCGTATACCTTTTTGCCACTGGTATTCATCAATCGTTTGGATAACACTTTCATCTGTTCTGCAATTTTTTCATGGTGACAGATACCACTTTGCATTTCTTGCAATAAAAAAAGCAGACATTTATTTGCCTGCTCTTTCAACTGTTCCCTTTGCTGTGTTCTCTTTTCATAAATACTCATAAACTCCTGACGGAAAATGTCATGGGCATAGGTAGACCTCATGGTGTCGATACCTTTTGGCGATAGATAACCTTCCGATGGATTTGTGGAGTATACCACCAGATGTACATGAGGGTGATGGGACTCATTATGGAATGCTGCATACCATTTGAGGTTTCTGCTATCTATCTTATAGTTTTCACACAAAAGTTCCACCCTGCTCCGTAGTAGTGCCTGCCACTGTGCAGCACTGTCATACCCAAGTCTTTCGGCATCCTCTCTCCGCAGGCTGATGACATTGGTCCATATCACTCCCGGATGATTTGCCGCCTCCTCTGCCACACGGGACAGCACAACAGACTCCCCCTCATTAGAAAACAGACCATGCGTACCGATTTTTTCTACTCTTGGTCTGTTTGCAAGATAATCTATATAGTTTTTCTTCTTGGCTATGATATCAAGGTTGTTTTCCAATGCCTGCGTGATAAACTCTGTCGCATTCTCCCTTGTTGGCCTCTGGAGATAATCATAATACTCATGCATGCGGTCTGCATCTTCTATCTTTGACAGGATATCTGCTATCAGTTCCTTTTGCTTGACCGTAGCCGGGAGTAAACCGCAGGTGTTGTCTATCTTCTCCACACCTTCACGGGTGCTGATATAATTCATGTAATTGGCGAGATGTGAAGGTGGGGCATTCTTGAGATAGTTGCAACGTAAGATAAGTTTTGGCATTATACCTCCAGTTCCTGTTCCATCCTTTTGGCTATTTTCATAAAATAGTCTCTGTCTTCAATAAAGTGCATGTCTCCAACAGCATCACAATCGTTCAAGACATGTAAAACACTCGTAACCTGAGCATTGCTATTCTGATTAGTAACTAATGCTTTTACTACCCTTTCAAACTTTTTCTTATCGTTCTTATATGTAGCCAGCATCATCTCCAAGTCTTCTATGGTCATGATGTAACATCTGCTGTCATCAACAAATATCTCTGGTATCGAAGACATCACTATTTGCGTATTCGTCATACTCTCATACATCAAAAAAATTTTAATAACCGGCTTTTGTCCCTGGTATTCCTTTTCAGACATTTTAAGTTGTTCATGTGCTTCTAAAATATTTCTTTTGTAAAATAAATCAATCTGTTGAACATCTGGTGCCTGTTGCTTTGCCTTTATTCCAAGCAGTCCTGATTTCAATTCAAACAAAAGTACCGCATCCTCAAATTCTACAAAGAAATCTGCACTCTTTTTGTCTTGTTCTGGAATTTTGTGCCACATATCTTCTGTCAGATAAATCTCAGCCAGTTCCATAAAATATTCTTCGAACATTCTTCCAAAAGCATTAGTGAACCCGGTTCCCTTACCATTCCTAAAATAGTAATCCCGAATTAACCAATATAAACCATCTGCAAAGAGCATCTGAACCAAATACATACTGACCATAATTGGCTCTTTGTTCTTTTGAGTAATCACAAAAGGTTTGCTATAAAACAATTGTTTCTGTATTGGAGACTTCCTTACATCATCATATGTAACAGAATAATAATTAATAATTTTCTCCAAATTCTCTTTAGTGAGTATGCTGTTTGCCCCGCGCTTATATAAATCATCCTCTGCCCCTAACGGATCAGGACGCTCACTGCATAACCACAACAAATAAAGTACATTGGTCATAAACTCGTCTGCACTCATACCAAACAATTCTTCTGTAATTTCATTTATATCTATAATCTCATCCCTGCTAATTTTACTTGAGCCAAGCAAAATATGATAATTACGGCTAAAGCTCTGGTATGTCCATGCTAAATTCTGATACTTAAACTGTTCATATGTCATGCCCATCATAAACTTAAATATATCAGGCAATTTTGCATCTTTGATATATTCGCTATTGGAATGTTCATTCTCATATCCTCTATACAAATTTACCACCGTACCAGCTTTTTCTCTTGTCATAATTTCTTTTCTGTAATCATTTGCACTGACTATAGAAACATACGCCATATCTTGAATATCCCATGCTGACAACATTACCTGCACTTGCCGATGTATAAATCCATGTAAGATAGCATTCAATGGAAATGTAATACTACACTTTAATTCATCTTCTGACTTATTTTGCTGATTCTTATATAGTTCGATTGATATTTCTGAAAAAAAATAGATAAAATCTCTTGTCGAATAATTCTTAATAAAACTCACAAAATCTTTCAATTAGTATCCACCTTTCCTATGCATCTTTTCCACCACTTCATACTTTTAGTAATAGTTTTCCTCTGCCTTTCCAAAGAATACAGACGCTATGTACTTAACAATATAGTTAAAAAAGAATATTGCTGTTTCCTCAAAAAATACAAATAGAAAAACTCCAATCCCTTGTATAGCATATATTTCACCGATGATAGACAAAATAACTGCTTCTGCACATAAAAAGATTATCTCAAACAAATCTGTCTTCTTTTCTTTACAAATCCAAAACTTATATGCCATAACAGCCATTCCACTGGTTACTATTGCACCAAAAATAGTTCCACCTATTTCTTGGAATGAGAGCATTGTTAATAAAACACTTTTTAAAATCAGTAATATACTTTCTGTACTTCCTCCAGTGTCTTCACAACTTTCTGCCAAACCATATGCAATGTAGACACAAGTTAAAATAAAAACCATCACTACCGCATTACTATCTAATTCATAAGAATTCAAGCCCGACCACAATATTGTTAATCCGAAAATAATTCCGATATCTCTTAAGATTGCTTTGACTCGCATTCCTGAATCCCATATTTTGTATTTCAATAATCCGAATCGAAATACAAATCCTAGTCCTGCTGGTATCCAGTACCATGATACACTCCAAATCCACTCCAAACCACGTGTTACTATTTGAGATAAAAATGTTTCAATTGCTTCCATCTAATTACCGTTACCTTTCATAAATACTTTTGAAAAATTTCGGCATAATCATTGAGATAATTATACTTAAAATGAATTTATCCATTTTCTGTATGTTTACTCTTTTGTCATATCTCGAAAATCTCCATAATATTGCAGCTTTCCCATTAATCTTCGCATATTTTTCTCCCTTTGTTCTTTATTTAAACGCTTTTGCGGAATGAATTTTTGCCTTTCCTTCTTTACATATTCATCATCCAAATTGTCATTATCTTTATATATCTTAAAATACTTTTGACGTAAATCATCAAAAATGGACATATCATATACTTCCCATAATTTGTGTTCACCTTGCCAATATCTTATATCCTCACAAATTATTTTTAACCTTGTTTCTGGAATCTTTTCAATAACGCTAGGTTGAATATACCATATTTCATTCGAAATCATCCACGATTCAATCAATTCAATAATATTCAGCATATTTGATGTTGCTACTTTCCAAGTATCGAGTAGCACAACTCTCTTGTGTGAAGCATTAATAACAATAATATCTGTATCCATCTTATTAGGCAGAACTATTTGAAATACATTATCTTCCCCTGTCACAATAGTATTCATCGTATTAAGTACAACTGGAATAACTTCTTCTACCTTACGAAATAGAATTTCTACATCTCCTATCTGAACCAACACAGAATTATCAATTTTCCTATCGTTATTGATGCATTCTATCTGAGTTTCCAATAATGTTTTAAGTTCCTTTATTGTTTTAACAAAATCTACTTTATTTTCTTCATACTCTTTGTCAAACCGAACCGCATCATAATCAAATGATGGAACAATTCTTTTAAAAAAACCCCGCATAACATCATCTGTATATTTTTGCAGTTCCCCCATTGTACTCCCATCAACAGTTAGCATATGTAACCAATAACATACACTTCTATAACATTGCAAAAACAAATCTTTATATGTGCAAATACCATTAATATCTATACCCTGAAATAATTGATCGTGTTCTTTGCAAAAGCCATGAAAAACTGATGCCTGATTAATCCCTACTTTCTTTAATAATAACTCTTTATTTTCCCCCTGTCTGATAGGACAAAAACTCATGGCCTCACCATTTTCAGCAATATTTTTTATGTGACTGTTTTTGGATATAGAATGCGAGCCAATCGAATGCTTTTCACATCCAGTAAATATACACCTTGCACTTTTTTTCCGATTTTTATTTTTCTTATCGAGCATTTCAAAATATTTACTTTCCTCTTGTTTATTCATATCAGAAAATTGCATATCTTTTTCCTCCGTAAATTTCTATGGATATATTATATCATGTCACCACTTCCTATTCATCCATTTTGAAACCGATATGCATCCTCAAAGGTTACAGCACCATTAATTCTTTTTACTTCATCCGTACACTTTGCTTGCAGCTTCTTTAATGCCTCTTCATCCACTCCATGACTATACGCAATCACATGAGACAGCTTAGAGGTTTCCACCGCCAGCTTATACATCACACGAGCCATTCGGTTCTCGCTATCCTTCACTGTGGAATGCATCACTGAGGAGATAGTGGAAAGCATATAGTTTTCGATTTTCTCTGATGTCAGATAGCCGATATAAAATTTCAATGCCTGATTCAAAAATTCATTCCTTGATTTCACATCTGCCTGCTCCAATAATCCGTCTATCTGCTCCAGCAAGTCTTCCTCAATATAAAATCCCTTCCTTACTTTTCCTTCGCCTGCCACTCTCATCCTCCTTCTCTACTACTCCTCGCAGATGTCTACGATATGGTCACATAATTTCTGCGGTATCACACTTCTTTCTCTGGCTCCTTTTAATCCCTGCGTCCCAGTCTTGCTTCCTCTTGGAGCTGCCACGTGACACGAATCTCCGTTATGACACATCGGCAAGAACTTCGGATCGGGATGATTCGTCCAAATGTCAGTCGGCTTCATCCGGTTGTCACCGTACTGACAATATGTCACGGTGTATCTTGACAGACCTTTCATCCATTCCATCTTCCGCATACCACCTCTGGGATTTTCAATAAAATAATACTTTGGCTGTAACTCTTCAATAAGTTTCAGCACATGCTGATCTACCATGTCACAAAATTTTGCATATGCACTGACCGGTTCCAGACTTCCGGTTTCAGGATTTTTTCTTCTGTGATGACTGATTGCTGCAATACTAAATGTGGAACAGTCCGGACTCGCCCAGATGACATCCGGCTTTCCAAAAAGCCTTAAGATATCTTCTGCGGCTACCTTACTGATGTCTTCATACAAATCAATGTTCTCAAAGTCCTTGGACCACTCCACACTGAATACTTCATGCCCTCTGCTCTCAAAGGCTTTCCCGATACTCCGTGTTCCTGCAAATAATTCTAAAACTTTCATAGTCCCATACCGGTAGTGGTGCGCACCTTACCCCGCGGGACTACTCAATTCCTTTCTTTTTTCTTCAGCTTGCAAGCATTTTTTTCAAAAGGCATAAATTAAAGTTCCCTTAATGCCTTTCAATTCTTGAAAATAATAAAAATTAGCATAACTTCTTCCAAATCTTCAAAAAAGTTATGCCATACCACAAATCTCCCAACGGCTCTGCCGGTGGGTGTTTCACGGGTTAAGCCGCCTTTGGGCGGCATAACCCCTTTAACCTGCACTATTTTCGACCCAGTTTATACTGTCTCAGATCCTCTGTCCTGCTTCCGTTACCTACCGGTTTCTTTCCCCTAGTTTCTTATACTATTCTCCAAATCGGCTCATACAGGGCTTTTTCCGTCTTCATCGGTAACTTTATCCTTGTTTGTCAAATGAGGGCACACAGCGCCACACGCAGGCTCACGCGGGGCTATGCGCCCCGCATCCTAAAAGCCAAGAAACATCATCCTCGGCACAAGTTCCGGTTCATGCCCCGTAAACTGCTCGATCTCTCCGAATTTTTTGGTATAGTCCTCGATCTGCTCTTCCGTCAGAGAAGTAAAATCGCCTTCCCTGTTGCTTCCGCAGATAAAAAAAGGGCCGCAGATAATGTCATTACCATTTCTGCGGTTCGGCTTCATTCCGTTAATTTTTCCCTCATCGTTGACAACTGCCAGGCATCCATCTTCAAAACAAACGCAGTCAATAAGTCCTCCGACCTCTGCCTGACAGTCCTTAAGTTCATTTGCTATTTCTTTCACGAAGGGAGCTTTTCCCTCTTCAATTTTCAAAATCTTTATTTTTTCCATATCTTGTTTTTCCTCGCTCCTGCTTACTCGGTTTCCTCAACTCCATCGGATGTCTCTCTATTTTTGATCTGCTGGCGGCTTGTCTTCTTCACAACAGGAGGAACATCTCCCCTGCTCTCGATGTACTCCCGGACTGCCTGTGGTACATATTTTTCATACATTTTTCCGAGCGTCTCCCTCATCTCCGCATCAAAATCTGCGTCCTTTTTCCCCATATACTGCTTTACTGCATTTAACTTTTCTTCATCATATTTGATTGTAACAACTGCCTGCTTCATCCTTTACCTCCGTTTTTATTATTGTTGTTTCTTCCTCACATCCCCATGCTCATAGTATTTTCCGCCATCTCTTCTGACGTTTCCGGTGTC